>Ga0206794_1004_pt1 | contig 97047 bp, 90 predicted proteins | sample Alteio_BWOrgCont_70_FD_152877 | JGI IMG/M metagenome (GOLD analysis project Ga0206794, IMG submission 152877) | Enriched cells from forest soil in Barre Woods Harvard Forest LTER site, Petersham, Massachusetts, United States -... | ecosystem: Environmental > Terrestrial > Soil > Temperate forest >...
CATCGGCTCGCCACTTAAAGAACCTTCAATTTCCTTGCTAACTTCGCCGGTTTGAAAAGCCACACTCCAAACGCCGGGGCAAGGATATTCGACTAATAATACTTTCCTAAAGGATTGGCCACCGGGCGAAAATAAAGTGTCCGCGACTTGTTTCACACCTACGTAAATGGTTTTTACAATGGGCGTGCGAGAAAGAATAGCATCGCCTAAAGCTAACAATCGCCTACCAATCACATTGGCCGCGAAAATACCCGTCAGGAAAATGATCAACAAGGTAATGATCACGCCCACGCCCGGGAGATGAAAACCTAATAACACATCTGGCTGATATTCATGGGGCAGCAAGAGTAAAGATTTGCTTAAAATATCTACCAAAAATTTAATTACCAGCAAGGTGACCCAAATGGGTAGCCACACTAATAATCCTGATACAAAATACTTTCGAATTTGAGCAAACATAAATTATTCCGCCGTTTTATCTTTCTTTATTGTCTCTGTGGTTGTTGTAGAAGAAGTGTCCGTGGTGCTTGCAGCATCACTTGCCGGCTTCTTACCTTTATCTCGAATATCGGTCACATACCAGCCCGTGCCTTTCAATTGAAAACTAGTCGCTGAGACTAACTTACTTAATGCCGGTTTATGACAAGCCGGACATTCGACTAAGGGTGAATCAGAAAATTTTTGCATCGCCTCTAAATGATGACGGCAAGCTTCACATTGATATTCATATATGGGCATAAAAAACTCACTCCAAACTTTATGGCAAAATCAGCGTATTTTAATAAGATATGCGGAAAATAGACAGTTAAATTAGATTTTCTCTTCATTAAATGTTATATAAATATTCATTTATTAGCAAGGAACCCGTCATGTACATATTGGTCCTCTATTACAGCCGTTATGGCGCCGTCAAACAAATGGCTCAGCATATTGCCCGTGGGATTGAAGCGGCTGGTGTCGAGGCGCTTATTCGCACCGTTCCTTCGGTGTCACCGACCACAGAGGCCACTGAACCCAGCGTGCCCACGGAAGGCGCGCCTTATGTGACCTTAGAAGAACTAAAAAATTGTGCGGGCCTGGCCCTTGGAAGTCCCACGCGATTTGGAAATATGGCAGCACCCCTAAAACACTTTATTGATACGACGAGTGGCTTATGGTTCTCAGGCAACTTAGTCAATAAACCCGCTGCTGTATTTAGCTCCACCGCGAGCCTTCACGGCGGCCAAGAAACGACGTTACTCAGCATGATGTTACCGCTCTTTCATTTAGGATTTATATTGATGGGTATCCCTTTCACCGAGGCCGATTTAGTGAGTACCCAAAGTGGGGGTACGCCTTATGGCGCAACGCATGTGGCAGGTAGCGATGCCAAAAAACCAATCACAGAAGAAGAAAAACGTCTGTGCTTGGCTCTTGGAAAACGCTTAGCGGAAATCACTAAAAAATTAGCGTAACACCGCTTTTTTATTTAAAACAGGAGCCGGCTCATAACTGTGGATGACTTCACTCCAAGCGCCGCGCACTCCCTCCAAAGCGCTTCGTGAAGTCGTGGAAAAAAGACGAAATGAAAAAGCATTATTTATCTCTCTTTTAAGTGAATTGTTATGAAGATCAAGATCTTTAATAAACTGACTTTGATTTGTCGCTAACATAAAGGGTTCGCTAGTTTCAATTTCCTCTCGAAAGTTATTTTTTACAAGCAATTCATTCATCCCATTCATCCATAGTTCATAGAGCGTCAAAACACTTTTTATTTTTTGTTTTCTATATTTATCCTTTATTTTAGCCTCTTCATCCGTTAAAGCTTTTGCTTTCTTTTGCAATCCATCTAACGCTTTATTTAAATCAGACCATGCCTTCGCTTGAGAAGCATTGGGTATGAACTCACTCGAAAACCCAATTAAAGATGCAATTTTTTTCTTATTTGTATTTATCATTTTTAATAAATCTTTAAAAATATCATTGGGATTTCTATCATTTTCACCCTCAATAACTTGAACAAGTTGTGGTTGGCCTTCCGGAATCGCCTGATTTTCTCCGTGGCTTTTTTCCTGATCATTGGGAGCATTATTTTGAGAATTATTTGGCAATACTGCTGTGGTAGATAATCTTTGTGTTTGAACTATTTCATTTCTTACTTTTTCCTTTCCTTTTTCATCAGTGGCCGCTGTTTGACTATTATTAGCCGGCACGACAATTAGTTGAGGTGGTAATGCGCCAGTGGAAGGTAGTGAGCTCCCCCGAGGATTCGGCGTGTTATTGTTTTCCTCGCGAGCAGAATTGTCCACGCTAACACTAACATTTTTATCCTCGTTCTTATTTTTTTTATCTTTCTTATTTCTTTTAAAAAGGTTTCTCTTACTTTTTTGCTGGTTATTATCATGACTGCTGCTGTTATTATTATTGTTATTGTTATCCCTTGATACAACTGTTCTCGATGATGATAAAGGAATTACAGAGACAGAAGCTAACGATACCGGCAAAGAAATTTTATTTGCCGCAGCCATGGTCTCGGCCGCACTTTCTACTCGTTCTTTAGCCTTCTTCACACTGTCTTTCATTATTTTTTCATTTGCTAGCCCTTCTACACGCAGCGCTTTAATGTTATCAAAATGCTTAAGATATTTTTCTCTTGTATCCGTTAAAAACTGATGGTACCTCTCAAGCACAGGACTATCCGGAAGATTAATGCCTTGCAGTTCTGCCTTAACTTTTTCTATGTCAGCCTCACATTGTCGAATATTTTCATCAATCCGTTGCCTTATATCATTAAGCACCAAAAAAATATTTTTAGAAGAAGCATCCTGGTTCTCTTCAATATAAATCGTGCCTAGCGATTCAGTGAGCTCTTGTATCCTAATTAAAAGATGAGTCACCTCATCGCGTAACAACCACTGACGACATAAGTCGATAAGTATTTGCACTCGTTTTTTAATCTCTGCAGGCTCTTTAATAATTTCTGAGCTTGCTTCATCAGCAGCTTTTAATCCTGGCGTTCTTTTTTGCGTGATCACGCTTTTACTTTTCTTAAAAACCTTCGCTAATTTCTTATAAATTTTTTCGCTTGCTTCTCTTTTCATCTGTTGCTCTTTTTCTGCTTTGGTCTTTTTATGAAAAAGATTTGATTCTTCATGCGCAAATATAGATGGTAATACCAATAATTTATCCAAATCAGGCACATCGGATAACGTGAGCAACTGAGTTCTATCTAGCGCCGAGAGGTGGAATTTTGCTAACGCTTCAATGCCTTCTGTCAGCATACATTCAGGAAGTGATAAAGAGGATTCGTTTTGTAAAACCAACTGGCCTACGCGTCTTTTTATATGTTTTCTACGACACACCCCTTCAGAAAGTTCTCTAAAAGTAACAGCCGGTATCACTTTTGCAAGACCTTTAGCATTTCTATGCTTTTCTTCAACGATAAAATTCAATAAAAACGTTTTCAAAGCTTCCACTCCCGCAATGGAATCTCGTTTAAATTTACCAATTTCTTCTTCCAGCCTGCGTTGATGATTATGCATTTTTAACCAAACAATGGCATCATCCAAATCAGTCAACGCATCCGTAAGCTGGCTATGTGTTTGCGTGTTCGAGTTATTTGGATTTTTCCAATAAGAAAGCGCCGCAGTATAAGCTCTCATCTCTTCTATTACTTTAAGATCGCGATCATAACCTTCAAATTGCGTACAATAATTATGTATAATATGCATATGATGCAAAAGTGCTTTAGAGAAAGCATCGTGTCGATTGTCAGCGTGCTCATCAATGCGAAGAAAATAAAGATAACGCATTTTTTGACCGTGTGATTGCAAACATAAAAAGAAATAATCCAGTGTATCTCCATTCCCCGGTGTGCCACCGGTACTAAATTTATTTAACTCGTCATCAGAAATATAAATCGGATGATATTGCCCCGTCGTCTTATCTAATTCAAAGGGAGGAGTGGATATGCTACTGCAATTTGCTTTAAAAAGAGCATTAAGTGTATTAATATGTTCTTGATCGACATGCTTGAGAAATGCTTCGTGTGCAGCAACTATTGCCTTTACTAGCTCTTCACCTCCTTCAATAGCCGCCATTCCCACGCCAAATCCAACGGATGCTAATGCGATGGGCATTGCTAACGCGCTTGCAGCTGAGCTTGAGCTTCCGGTAATCATCATTCAACTCCTTTTAAAATTTCGGTTTCATTCCATTGTCAACTTTAATTATTAAGATAGTCTTAAGAAGAGGTTCATTTCATGATATTTAAAAGTAACGGCTTCAATTTAATAGAATTATTAATCACACTATCTATTATTAGCATCTTAATGGCCATGAGTTACCCTCTCTATCAACATCATTTCATCGAAGAGCGGCGTTTAGAAGCCGCACATGCATTAATGCAATTGAGTCTCGCCATGGAAAAATATCAATTTGAAAATAATACTTATGTGGGTGCGACACTCAATCAATTAAAAATGGAGGAGTATATTGCTAAAAATAATTATCGTTTAATGATTTTAAAGGCGACGTCAGAAGATTATTTACTTGCCGCTCTACCGCTAGGCACACAAGCTTTAGAAGATAACGATTGTGGCACATTGCAATTAAATTCGCGCGGCGAAAAAAGTGTGACAGGAATTAATAAAGCGGAAGCGTGTTGGTGAGGCGCTATTCAAAATAAAAATTTCTTTTTAGCCACTCGCCTGATGCTCTGCCATGTAACTCATCGCCGCATCAACTAAAAAGCCAGAACGATTACCACCATGTTGATGGGTATATTCATCAATTTGTTTTAAAAAACGCTCGGGTAAACTGATATTAATTCGAGTTGTCTTTCCTGAAATGCTTAACAAATTAATATCAACCATAGCGACTACACCACCTTGATAATCAGGATTTTCAAGATGCTTTTCAATAGACTGTTTTAAAGGAATGGGCTCATTATCAAGTAATAGACCCTCTAAATGACACTCAATCGCTTCATGCGCATTTTTAATTGCTTCTTCAATAGTGCTGCCCGCAGAAAAACAACCTGGTAAATCAGGCACAATGACACCATAGTCACTGCTTTCATCTTTATGTATTAAAATAGGATATTGCATAGTTAGTGATCTCGTTTATATAAACCCGCTTGTTTTAATAAGTTAACACATTAGCCTTTTCCCGTGCCCATCTTTAATTCTGCCCTCTTTATCAGGCAATTGTAGACGCATCTCACCCGTCACGCTCAATGCAATCGCCCAATCGGGCGAGGCCACTTTAGGCAAACAATACCAAAATGTCCCATTATTAATGGTCATTTCTTCTGGGCGGCTGATTTGAATATATTGCCGGGTGATAGGAAAAGAACGCGAATAAAGCGTGCCGTGCGCTAAAGAAATCACCCGCAATAATTGCGTTTTATCATGAATCACGCCATCGTTTTCGTTATCGATAAAAATAATCAGCGCTTGATTGGCTTGATGTTGGCATGTGATTTGATCTTGGCTCGCGCAAATCGCAATGAGTTGATGTTTGATATTCGCTTCGCGCAGCGCAAAATCCAGCCCATCCCATAACGCCTCACGCACGATTTGACTTTGAGAAGCGTGATAAAAATGGGAACCCACGGGCACCATCAACATCGCAAGTAGCGCGGTGATGAACAGCGCCATCAGCATTTCCAGCAACGTGAATCCGTATTTCAAAAACATTTATTCGTCTTTTGATCGCATGTGTGGAAATAAAATCACATCACGAATCGTCGGCGAATTGGTAAACAACATCACTAACCGATCAATACCAATACCCTCTCCAGCGGTAGGCGGCAGGCCATGTTCTAGTGCCGTAATATAATCCGCATCGTAAGGCATCGCTTCTTCATCGCCTTCGGCTTTACTGTCCATTTGCTTTTGAAAACGTTCGGCTTGATCTTCGGGATCATTTAATTCCGAAAAACCATTCGCAATTTCACGACCGCCAATAAATAATTCAAAGCGATCGGTAATCAAAGGATCTTCATCATTCTTGCGCGCAAGCGGTGACACTTCGGCAGGATAAGCGGTAATAAATGTCGGTTGTTCTAACAAATGTTCTACCGTTTTTTCAAAAATTTCGACTTGTACTTTACCCAAACCAAAACTATCTTGAACTGAAATATCTAATTTTTTTGCGGTTTTTCGAGCCGCTTCAAGCGTATTAATATCTTGCAAAGTGAGGTCAGCATTAAATTTTAAAATGGATTCTTTTAGCGTGAGACGTTGAAACGGTTGGCCAAAATCAATCGCTAATCCTTGATACGTTAATTTTGTTGTGCCTAAAATTTCCTCTGCTAATTTCTTAAATAAATTTTCTGTTAAATCCATTAAATCTTCGTAAGTCGCATACGCTTGATAAAATTCTAACATCGTAAATTCTGGATTATGACGCGTGGAAACCCCTTCATTTCTAAAGTTTCGATTAATTTCAAACACGCGCTCAAAACCACCGACGACCAATCTTTTTAAATATAATTCGGGCGCGATGCGCAAAAACAAAGGCATATCTAACGCATGATGATGGGTGACAAAAGGCTTTGCAGCAGCGCCTCCCGCTAACACTTGCATCATCGGTGTTTCCACTTCTAGAAAGTCATGTTCTTTTAAAAATTGTCGAATAATATCTGTGATTTTGGAACGAATCATGAAATTTTTTCGCGTTTCATCATTTGCAATTAAATCTAAATAGCGTTGACGATAACGTGTTTCTTGATCGGTCAAGCCATGAAATTTATCCGGTAGAGGACGCACAGCTTTTGTTAATAAACAAATTTTTTCTACTTTAATAGAAAGCTCACCGGTTTTTGTTTTAAATAAATGGCCTTCCACCCCCACAATATCGCCCAAATCCCATTCCTTAAAATCGTGATAGACTGCTGGCGTGACGATATCTTCTTTAATATATAGTTGAATGCGGCCCGACATATCTTGAATATGCGTGAAACTCGCTTTACCCATTAAACGACGCAACATCATACGACCTGCGACTTTCACTTGCACTGGATGCGCTTCTAATTCCGATTCTGCTTTATCACCATGTTCAGTGATTAAGTTCATCGCCAACGCATCGCGATGAAATCCAATCGGATAGGCTTTGCCAGTCGTACGCCAAGCTGCTAATTTAGCGCGACGTTGTTGGATTAAATCATTCGTATTTTCTATTACATTTTCTTGCTCTGACATTACCTTCTCCTACAAACCGGCTAACAAACTGGCTTCAATAAATTTATCTAAATCACCGTCTAATACGGCTTGCGTATTGCCTACTTCCACATTCGTACGCAAATCTTTAATGCGCGACATATCGAGCACATACGAACGAATTTGACTGCCCCATGTAATTTCTTTTTTATTCGCTTCCAACACACTTTGTTTATCGCGTTGCTTTTGCATTTCTAATTCATACAATTTCGCGCGCAATTGTTTCATCGCTTGCGCACGATTTTTATGCTGCGAGCGATCCGACTGACATTGCACCACGGTGTTAGTGGGCACATGCGTGATGCGTACGGCAGAATCCGTACGATTCACGTGCTGACCACCGGCGCCGCTCGCACGATAAGTATCCGTGCGTAAATCCGCGGGATTAATATCAATTTGAATATTGTCATCAATTTCCGGCGAAATAAAAACGGAAGCAAAAGAAGTATGGCGTTTATGATTCGAATCAAATGGCGATTTGCGTACTAAGCGATGCACACCGCTTTCTGTACGCAACCAACCATAGGCATAAGGCCCTTCAAATTTGATGGTCGCGCTTTTGATGCCAGCGACTTCACCATCGGACAATTCAATAATCTCGGCTTTAAAACCATGACGTTCACCCCAACGCAAATACATACGCAATAACATATTCGCCCAATCTTGCGCTTCCGTACCGCCAGAGCCCGATTGAATATCCATGTATGCGGCATTGGGATCCATTTCGCCAGAAAACATGCGACGAAATTCTAGCTCGGATATTTTTTTTGTTAATTTCTCGGCATCTTGCAAAATGGCGCCCAAGGTATCTGTTTCATTTTCTACAAAAGCCAATTCATATAATTCAGCTGTATCTTGTAAATGCGTGCGCAATGCTTGCATTTCAGCGACGACCGCTTCTATCTGAGCGCGCTCTTTGCCCAAACTTTGAGTTTTTTCTTGTTGAGTCCAACTATCAGGATGTTCTAATTCTTCTTTAATAGCGATTAAACGTTCGCTTTTTTGATCAACTTCAAAGATACCCCCAAATACTTGCCAAGCGATCTTGCAATTCTTTGAGGTGGTTCCGCATGGAGGTAATTTCAATCATGACACGCTGCCTTATTCAATGTTGGCAGCTAATTTAACAGGGTTTTAGCAAGAATTAAAGCGTCTTTATCATGAGATTATTTTATCGTATTAATGCTTCTCTTTTTTATGGGCTTTTACTATTTCTTGCTGTAATTTTTTGATTTTTGCCGCAGAAAAACCTGTTGCTCGTTTAACAATGGCTGGCTTAATTCCTTCTTCCAATAAATGACGAGCAACTTCAAGCTTGCCCTCTTTGAAGCCTTCTTCTTTACCAAATCGTTCTGCATTACTAATATAAGGCATTTTCTTTGCCTCCTCTAATTGATACACTTCATTTAGGTATTCTAGTTCAAAAGGCTTTGATAATCCAATTAACCAATCAATAAAAAGGTATAAATTAATTACTTCTTCTTTTTTCATCCCTTTTTCATATAAACGCCTGGTAATAGCGAATTTAATCTGTTTTCTTTCCTCATCCGGTTTCCGTTTAACTTTTAAAGCCCTTAATTGAGCCAAAATAACGTTCGCAAAGGGGTTTTTAGATATCTCTAACTCTTTTATCTTATCATTATAGTCGATTATTTTGATCACCAAATACTCAACGCTTAAGCATGACCCGACCAAGCCCACCTGATAGGATGACGGGCGCCAATTTTTATTTTCATCTGTCAAGATTGCACAGCTAACAATAGGTTTTTGATATTTATCATAAAGTCGATAATGGTAAGTAAGCATGCGCTGTGGAAAATTATCTTCTTTTTTACCTTGGTCGAGTAAGAGAGCACATGTCGCCATGGCTCCCTCCTCTAAGAACCGTACTTGATAGTTGCCCCTCATACGGCTCAAGCCTTTAGCTTCTCAAGCTTCTCCTTGTTCGAGTGAATTTGTTGGTGACAGATTTTATGAAGCCAAACTAAATTTTTAATTCCTTCATTTCCACCTTCTTTAATCGGTATCTTGTGATGAAGATGTATTCTTTCATCATTGAATATTCCCTCAGCGCATATCGGACAGCACCAGTTTTGTTTCGATGCGACTCGATCGAATCTGCTTCCTTGTTCCCAATTTTCTTTAGCGCGTTTTTCCTGACGGTTTTTCCAGTAAGTTTTTAAGTTTGGATCATCGGGTGATGCATTGCCCTTTACCATCACATGCCTTTTTATTTTTATGGCAGATAATTTCTTGAGACTTACCCAATGTTTCTTTCCTTGTCGATCATTGGTAGCTTTGGCGAATATCCACTTACGATTATTCATCGTATGAAAATATTTATTTGCTACCCATCTTTTGCCTTTATTCGGATGTTTACGCAAACACCATCCCCAAATGGCTTTCCAGATTTCATGATCAACGTATCCAAATATATTTTTACTTGAACAAGATCGATAATATTCTCCCCAACCTCTAATCACTGGATTCAAATGTTGAATTAGTGATTCCTGTTTTATTTCAGGATGATCTTTTATCCATGTTCTTATTCGCTTAAGAAACAGGAGAACTTTTTCTTTCTGTGGTTTGACAATACAAATTCCATTGTATCGTCTTACCGTTGTGCCAAGAAAATTAAATCCTTGCGCTATATTAACTACGCGAGTTTTATCAGGATGTAGTTGTAAGCCTCTTTCTTTTAACCATTCACTCAAAATAGGTATTGCTGCTTCCGCTTCTTCTTTCGTTTCCGTTGATATAACAAAGTCATCCGCATAAACTGCAAGACGATATCTTGGTTGCTCCTTTGGATATCTTTTCCCTATATACTTGCCGCTACGCACTGTGTAATAACGAATTCGTTTGAATTGGCTTAACAACGTTTGCATACCATATAGTGCAATGTTCATTAGTAATGGACTAATCACACCACCTTGCGGAGTTCCTTGTTCCGTCGCATTCCAGCTATCTTGTTCAAGGTATCCTGCTTTGAGCCATTTCTTTATTAGCGCTCTTCCAGGAATTTCTCCTATTTGCTTTAGAAGATTCGTGTGACAGACATTATCAAATGCCCCTTTAATATCTGCATCTAATACCCATTGATTAGGTCGATCTGATTTGAAACACGACCAGCAGTGCTGAATAGCATCTTGCGTACTACGGCCAGGTCTAAATCCGTAGCTTCTTGATTCAAATCGCGCTTCCCAACTTGGTTCTAATGCATTCTTAACTATAGCTTGCATCACTCTATCTATTAGACATGGTATTCCAAGAGGTCTTTTCTGCCCATTTGCTTTGGGGATGTATATCCTTTTAGTCGGTTTAACCTTCCATGCCTGATATAATTGCATTTCCTTAACTAACTTACCCCGCTCCAAAGCTGTTGTAGCAGTTCTTCCATCTACTCCTGGTGTATTTTTCCCCGCATTTTCTTGAGTAACTCGTCGCGCTGAGACCAATAAATTTGCTCGACTTCGTAACATTAGTTTCATCAGGCTTCTCACCTGATTCCACTTTTCTTCTTGAGTTGCACGATAAATTCTGTGTCTTAGATTCTTAACCTGTTCTTTGGTGGCACGCCAATCAATCTGCTTCCACATTTCTTCAGGTTTGACAGCTCCGATGTCTTTGTAGACTCTATCTTTCACTGTAATTCAGTTTCCTTACACCGCTTTATCGTCAAAGACCCGTTGGAAGTTAGCCATCTTTCGATGTGGAACTATATTTCAAATTCCTATTCCTCGCATTACCGAAGACTTTTGCTTTCTCCAACATCCTTTTCCCTCTGAGTTATTCCGCTTCTCTTACGATTAGCCTACTTAGTTGCCTAAGAACTCGTGGGGTTTACCATGTTTCCTGCTTTCAACTAACGAATGCCTAGATCCTATCTCTATTCCGCTGGGATTAATGTATTTGCGTTGCTGACGAAATTACTTCAGAAACCACCCAGTTACCTTTTGGTCAGAGTGTATCAACCTAGTTTCACTCCTTCACACTATTACGAAACTTATGATAGTTCACTTGCGTTGATCTATAACGTTCTTTCCATTGCATCTAGATTTATTTAGGTTACAAATTGTTGATGCTTCCGTGTCTTGCATTCCATCGATTTCATTACTTACTGCCGATGTAGACAGAGTCGGGGACTCCTTTACGTTGGAACTGGAGGCAAATATCTCCAGGAAGCCTCCGCTTCAGTTGATTGCGCTTCCTTGCTTTAAAAGCACGACTTGCATGTCGCACGATCTCGCAATGAACAAGCACCCAATGCTCGCGACCATCTTTTATAAAAACCTTAAATAATTTATCTAGCAAACGCTTACTAGAATCTTCACCTTTTGTGATGGCTTGTAATTCTTTATCTAAAGATTCCCATGGTTTATTCCAATCAATAAGCCGATATAAATCCAGCAAGCAAAACTCAACAAAATCTTTAAAATAAAAATCCAAAATTTGCTTCCACGCAACATCGGATTGATTATAAATCATGATGTGACCTTAATATAAAAAATGAAATGAGTAGTTAGGAATTAAAAAATGCGGGGGTTAACAACGGGTACTAATTTACCAAAGTTTTAGCAAGAATTAAAGCGTCTTCATAACCACCACCTGAGGGATAATAATTTTTACGTTCGCCAATTTGCTGAAATTGCAATTTCTGATACAACGCAATCGCACGCGTATTCGTGCGACGCACTTCCAAATAGGCAATCCCTGCGCCTTGTTCCTTTGCTTTCACCAACAATTCTTTCAATAACATTTCGCCATAACCTTGACGTTGATGCGCATGCAACACGCCAATATTTAAAATATGACACTCTCCAATTCGCACACTGGCTAATGCAAATCCAATCACGCGCGCTTCTATTTCCAGCACCACACCAACACAAGGCGATTCTAAACACACTGCAAAGGTTTCTTTTGTCCATGGGGTAATATGCACGGCATTTTCAATCGTGAGCACTTGGGGTAAATCTGATTTTTGCAATATTCTTAAGGACATAGAGGCATAATAATGCATTTTTTTAAAATGCGTAAGGGTGTGCAAAAATGATACAATTAGACTATACCCATTAAATTGCTATACTTTAGCAAAATGATCATAAAAAACGAGTGTGGCCCATGGCCTTAGAGCGAATTGAAGAAGTCCATCAAAGTTTATTCAATAGGAAAATAGAAGCCTATTTGAAGGGGCGTGGGCGCGAAAATATATTAGAAAAAGATTCAGCCAAAGATGAAAACATTACCGTTAAGGGCTTATGCAACGGCGCTTCGTTGCTGCTGCTGGAAAATTTATTTTATGATTGCTTAAATCGCTATTACGAACAAGACCCCTCCCAACCAAAAAAATCTCTAGAAGAATTATTAGACAACGTGCTCGATGATTTCTTTAAAGAAATAGAAGCAATTATTAATACCGATGATAAGTTACTAAATCCGCCTATCTATCAACAAAAATTAGGTGATCGAACCCTCGATGAATACAAAAAAGCACAACAAAAATTAGATCACGCCATCGAATCAAAAAAATTAAAAATAACACCCCTAGGAAAACCTGATGATGACTATTATCTACATTTAGTTAAGCTCGCCGAGGAACAAACATTTCTAAAACCTGAAGAAGCACAGGTACTTCGTGATGCACATATCCCAGACATCCCTCTGTTTGAAAGCTTTATTAATCAAATTTTTTTATTTCAAACGGGAAATGAAGAAACATTTTCATTACCACAAAATGATGTGGCTGGAAAAATGAGACAACTCACTGCAAAAATTCCATTTCACATTTAACAAGCGCTTTTCCACAATGTTCTGCTTTGCAGTATGCCCTTGTAATTGACTTAAATATCGCTGAAATTTTACTTAAATACGGTGCCAATCCAAATACCCAAGATAGATTTGGGAATTCCTGTTTGGCGAATATGGCAGAAAGAGAAAATATAGAAGCAGTTATTTTATTATTAAAATACGGTGCTAGGCTCAAAAAAGAAGAATTGGCATATATTATAAAAAACAATCCCAATAAATTAATCGTGTTATATGTCATGTTTCCCAACATGGCTCATGGCGAAACCAAGGCAAAACAACTAAGTATCTTATTTAATGACTATGCACATCCGCCTAAAGTCGGTAGCTTTTTCCCCACCACTCGACGGCATCATACTAGACTTGCACAAAAAATTAGTGATGAATTGGCGTTGCCAAAAAATAAAGATCTAGATGATAAAGGTATCAAAAAAATCATTGAAAAACATATTCATGGGATCCATTTTGACGAGCACGGTGAATTTAAAAAACGCCTGAATTTAGTGATGATTCATTTTCTGAAAGTTGAAAATACCATTGAAGATAAAGCTCAACATAAAAGTGAAGTTCTACTAAACAATCTGAAATAGCCTCTACTCATGCTGATTAATTTGTTGCATATTTATGTTTTTTGTGTAAAAATGCGTCAAAAATGCAACATTAACTTTTACGAGGAAGCTTTTCATGCCAAAAAACCCTACATTAAATTCAACCGCCAAAACAGTCCAAACAACTCTTAACAATCAAACAAAACCCGTAGCTCGAAGGCTTTTCAGTGAGGATGAAGATAATAATAACGGCAATCAAATATCTCTCAGCCTCGAAGACGATCCCCTTCTAAAAACTCACCAAGAAATAGCAAAAAAGTATAATATCATCTCCCCAATAAATAATAGCAATAATGATAATGAGTCCATTGCTTCTTCAGAAGCTGACACTATCGGAGATGAGAACTATCAAAATAATTATTCTTTTAGTTCTAACGGATGATTTCTTGATAACACCGTACTACAAGTTGCAGTACGGTGTCACCCTTCATTAACTCACTTTTTCTTCTTTCTTTTTCGGCAAATATAAATCCGTGATCGTGCCTTCAAACACTTCAGCGGCCATGGCTACTGTTTCTGATAACGTAGGATGAGGATGAATGGTGAGGGCAATATCTTCGACATCACAACCCATCTCAATGGCTAATGCCACTTCAGCAACGAGTTCACCTGCATTCGTCCCGACAATACCTGCGCCAATCACACGATGCGTGGATTCATCAATCAACAATTTTGTTAACCCTTCGCTACGACCGATACTCAAAGAACGACCACTTGCCGCCCAAGGGAAAACGCCTTTACCGTATTTAATGCCATTCTTTTTAGCTTCCGTTTCCGTGACACCCACCCAAGCAATTTCAGGGTCAGTGTAAGCCACACTCGGAATACATTTGGGATCAAAGAAATGTTTTAATCCAGCAATGACTTCCGCTGCCACGCGACCTTCAGGGATGGCTTTATGCGCGAGCATTGGATTACCCACGACATCGCCAATCGCAAAAATATGCGGCACGTTCGTGCGCATTTGCTTATCGACAATCACAAAACCACGCTCATCCACTTTGACACCGGCTTTATCCGCAGCAATGTCTTTGCCATTCGAGACGCGACCAACGGCACATAAAATGCGATCGAATTTTTCAGGTTTAGCAGGTGCATTATCACCTTCAAATGTCACATATAATCCGTCTTTTTTGGCTTCGACTTTCGTGACTTTGGTTTTTAAATAAATATTTTTATATTTATTTTTAATGCGTTTATAAAGCGGCATCACCACATCATTATCTACACCTGGAATAATTTGATCCATGAATTCCATAATCGTGATTTCAGCACCTAAAGCTTGGTATACGGTTGCCATTTCAAGACCAATAATGCCACCACCAATCACTAACATATTGGCATTCACATCTTCTAACTCTAATGCACCCGTCGAATCCATAATGCGATCATCTTCAGGTAAAAAAGGTAGTTTGACAGGACGTGAACCCACAGCAATAATCGCATTTTCAAATTGCACGGTGTCCGTTTTGCCATCTTTTGCAGTGATTTCAATTTCGTTGGGCGAAGTAAATTTAGCGACCCCTTGCATGATTTCCACTTTACGTTGCTTGGCTAACATTTTTAAACCGCCCGTTAATTTATTAACGACGCTGTTTTTCCAATCACGTAATTTTTTGGAATCAACTTTGGGTTTACCAAATGTCACGCCACTTTCTGCCATCTCGTGCGCCTCATCAATCACTTTGGCCGCATGCAATAAAGCTTTAGAAGGAATGCATCCCACATTTAAACAAACACCGCCGATATTGTCATAGCGTTCCACTAAAATGACTTTTTTACCTAAATCCGCTGCACGAAATGCAGCCGTGTAACCACCCGGGCCACTACCTATTACTACTAATTCAGTTTGTTTTGTCACAATCTTTATCCTCTTTTACTACAACAATAAATTTCGAATATCAGATAACATATTCGTTAAATGCATGATAAAACGCGCGCCATCTGCACCATCAATCACACGATGATCATACGACAATGATAAGGGCAACATTAAACGCGGCACAAAAACACCGTCTTGATAAACGGGTTTCATCGAACCTTTAGACACTCCTAAGATCGCGACTTCGGGATAATTAATAATCGGTGTAAATGCGGTACCGCCAATGCCACCTAAACTCGAAATCGAAAAACAACCGCCCTGCATATCGGTAGGCGATAATTGTTTTTGCCGCGCTTTTTCGCTAATTTGACCTAATTCTTGGGCTAAATCTTTTAACCCTTTTTTATCGACATCGCGAATCACAGGCACCACTAATCCATCTGGCGTATCGACTGCCACACCAATATTAAAATATTTTTTCAAAATTAAACTTTCACCATTCGGATCGAGTGAGGCATTAAAATGCGGAAACGCTTTTAATGACGCGACGACCGCTTTCATCACAAACACAATCGGCGTTAATTTTATTTTTTGTTTATCAAGGTCGGCTTTTTGCGCCACGCGAAAATCTTCGAGTGTCGTAATATCCGCTTCGCCAAATTGCGTGACGTGCGGAATCATCGCCCAATTGCGTTGTAAAAGTTTACCGGAAATTTTTTGAATGCGAGATAACGCTTTCGTGTCTATCGCGCCAAATTTAGAAAAATCAATCACAGGTAATGGCGCATTCGTGGTCGCTGGCATCGTGCTATTCGCATTTTGTGCGAGAGCGAGTTGCGCTTTCACAAACCCTTGTACATCTTCTTTCACGATCCGCGCTTTCGGGCCACTGCCAGACACTTGCATTAAATTCACGCCAAATTCACGCGCTAAACGTCGCACACCAGGACCCGCATGCACATCGTTAGAAGTTTCTAAATCGCCCGTTAACACAGGCGTTTCTTCTTTCTTTTTTTCAGGTTTTGGTGCAGATTTTTTTTCTGCTTTCTCAACTATTTTTTCAGGAGCTTTTTCTGCTGGTTTTTCCGCTTTTTTCTCTATTTTTTCTTCGACAGCCGCTGTTTCTAAAGTGAGTAATACGGCGCCTGTTGCAATTTTGTCACCGACTTTAATTTTTAATTCTTTGACTACCCCCGCATCAGCTGAAGGTACTTCCATGGTTGCTTTATCGGATTCTAACGTAACAATAGGCATGTCTGCTTTAATCTGATCACCTGGTTTGACTAAAATTTCGATAACAGTCACTTCCGCACCACCCACATCGGGTGTAACTATATTTTTAAGTGCCAACGTTATTCTCCTTTACGATTTCACCGGATTAGGCTTTTTGGGGTCAATGCCATATTTTTTCATGGCAAGCGCAATTTGACTCGCCTCCATGACACCTTCTTTCACCAACGCATATAATGCCGCAACCACTATATGATAACGATCTACCTCAAAAAAGCGACGTAATTTTTCACGCGTATCACTGCGACCATAGCCATCTGTACCTAAAGTCACATAGGTTTGTTTCAGATAAGGACGGATTAAATCTGCATAAGCACGCACATAATCGGTCGCCGCAATCACAGGGCCTGATCGCTGATCTAAGCATTGATTGACATACGAAACAGGCTGTTTTTTATTATCGCCAAACATCGCCGCGCGTTCTAAATCTGCCGCTTCACGACGCAATTCCCCAAAGCTCGTGACACTCCACACATCCGATGAAATATTAAAGTCTTTTTGCAGTAATTCACTTGCTGCGATCACTTCATTTAAGATCGTACCGCTTCCTAATAACTGCACTTTTTGCTTGGATTCTGCACCTTCTTGCAACAAATACATGCCCTTGATAATGCCAACTTCCGCACCTTTAGGCATCGCGGGCTGCGCATAACGTTCATTCATCGCCATAATGTAATAAATCACATCGTTTTCATCCGCAAACATGTCTTTCAAACCGTGCTGAATGATGACTGTCATTTCATAACCAAACGTCGGATCATAAGCACGACAACTCGGGAAAGTAGACGCCGTCAATAAACTACTGCCATCTTGATGTTGCAACCCTTCGCCCTCTAGCGTCGTACGACCTGCTGTTGCGCCAATGAGAAAACCTCGTGCACGCATATCAGACGCCGCCCAAATCAAATCGCCGACGCGCTGAAAACCAAACATGGAATAGTAAGTGAAGAAAGGAATCATAGGCACTTTATTGGTGGCGTAAGAGGTGGCCGCCGCAATCCACGATGACATGCAACCCGCTTCGGTAATGCCTTCTTCTAACACTTGGCCATTCTTCGTTTCGTTGTAATATAAAAATTGTTCTTTATCTTCAGGCGTATAAAGTTGGCCTATTGAAGAATAAATACCGACTTGACGAAATAACGCTTCCAATCCAAACGTTCGCACTTCATCGGAAAAAATAGGCACGATACGCTCAGCGATATTTTTATCTTTTAATAACACATTTAAAATGCGTCCCAACACCATGGTGGTGGACATCGTACGATCGGCTGAACCTTGCAATATCGCATCGAAAGCGGCTAAATCAGGCACTTTTAAGGGCATTGAAGTGACAATACGTGCCGGTAAAAAGCCACCTAATTTTTCGCGTTGCGCGAATAAATATTGCATCTCGGGGCTATCTTTTTTCGGTTTATAAAAACTTAAACTAAGTAATTGCTCGTCGGTTAACGGCAAATCAAACCGCGTTCTAAAAGCCTTTAAATCTTCATCGGCCATGTCTAATTGATTATGCGCGACATTACGACCCTCAGTCGTTTTCGTGCCTAAGCCATAACCTTTGACGCCTTGCGCCAAAATTACCGTGGGTTGATTTTTATGATTTACTGCTGAGGAATAAGCGGCATACACTTTCACAGGATCATGTGCACCGCGATTTAATTCAGCAATTTCTTCGTCCGACCAATCGGCGATGAGCGCTTTTAATTCTTCAGTATTAAAAATAAATTCACGCGTATATTCCACACCGCGAACATAAGCGGTTTGCAAATCACCGTCCACACATTCGGTTAAACGTTTGACGAGTGCACCGGATTTATCTTTCGCAAATAATTTATCCCAGTGGCTATTCCATAATACTTTAATCACATTCCAACCTGCACCGCGGAATAAACTTTCTAATTCTTGCACGATTTTATGATTACTACGCACCAAGCCATCTAAGCGTTGTAAATTGCAATTCACTACGAAAATTAAATTATCTAAATTTTCGCGCGAAGCGACAGTTAATGCGCCCACGGAATCGACTTCATCCATTTCACCATCACCGCAAAACACCCACACTTTGCGATCGGAAGGCTGCAATAATCCACGATTTTCTAAATATTTTAGAAAGCGTGCTTGATAAATACCTTGTAATAATCCAAGGCCCAATGACACGGTCGCGAATTGCCAAAACGTCGGCATCAAATACGGATGCGGATAAGAAGACAAACCATCAACCTCTATTTCCTGACGAAAGTTTGTTAATTCTTCTTCAGTCAAACGGCCTTCTAAATACGCACGCGCATAATTGCCTTCGGAAGAATGCCCTTGAAAATAAATAAGATCACTCAATTGATTTTTTGTTTCGCCGTGAAAAAAATGATTGAGACCGACTTCATATAAAGTCGCGATAGAGGCAAATGACGATAAATGACCGCCCACACCCCCAACCTCTTTTTTCGTTTTAACAACCATCGCAATGGCATTCCAACGAATTGTGGCTTCTAATTTGGCTTCTTGCGCCACATCACCGGGATAAGCAGGCTCGGCATCTTTTGCAATCGTATTGCAATAAGGCGTGACCAGAGGCTGGCTTAAGCCGCTCACGCCTTGCTTTTCAGCCGCATTTAATAGGCAATCTAAAATATATTGCGCGCGTTCTTTGCCCTCTTGTTTAATCAAAGAAGCCAGTGCATCCAGCCATTCTTTTGTTTCGACTGGATCATTATCACTCCGGAGTTTGGTCATCGCTCTTTTCCCATTGGATTTGGATTAATTTTTATGGCGCCAAGTGTACCTTGAAACGGCAAAAAGCCCAATATGTGGCATTTTATTTATGCGTTATATTTATTGATTGTACCTTAAAAATATAGTACAATTTTTGATCATTAAAAGCTAAAAAGTGTAAATTAACTATAAAAATACAATTAATCAACCACATAAACGAAGCGAGGAAGCCATGAACCCTTTTAAAAAAGCCGCAAAGAAATTAGAAAAGTTGAAAACACAAGAAGCATCAATAAACCAATTGCATGAACAGTTCTTGGCTTTAGATCCTTCTTCACCCAGTGAAACAGCCATTAAAACGTTAAGAAACTCATTTGAAGTCCTTTTTGCAGACGCCTTTAAAAAGAAAAATAAGAAGATGGCAAAAGCCACCCATCTTGCTTTATTAGCGCTTGCAGAGATGCAGCCTATAAATAACGTCGACCCTATCTCACAAGGAGAATTTACGCCCGAAACTAAAACAGTTTTTGTTTCAACAGGGTATCGATTTGATCTTGAATATTTTACTCAATATGCAGATAAGCCAGAAAATAAAAATAAAGAATTAACTAATTTTTTTAATCGACAATCATTTCATAAATTTGATAATGATCATCTTAAACAAGCGATGAGTGATTACCGCTGGCTTCATGAGGACGACTCAACACCTACGAATAATGAAACGCCTCCCGTCTCAGAACCTGTGTCAAACTCACTGATTAACTTTTTACATCCTGGCGAATGGGAGAGAACCACTTCCGGAGGCAACACCTACCTTATACGACGAGGAAATCCAGGTAGACGTGGCTCTGCTGCTAACGTATCTAATAATTCAAACAATCCAGTGCAGCCTGATATATCTACACCGAGACCCACCTCATCGTTATTTGGGACACCAGATGATGATTTATTTGGGCCAGATGATGATCTCTTTACAAGTATTGTCTCTAGTCCTCGCCCCAAGGTACCTTTACGAGGGGGTTTATTTGATGATAATGACGACGATGAACCTAATCATTCAAACAACGCAGCTCAGCCTGATGCGCCTAGCTCAACGACGACAACGACAAATACACTTTCAACTTCTTCTCATAGCATTTTTAATACTAATACAACTAATCAGCCAAGTTCTGATGTTCGCACGGTATTAGCTGATGTACTTGAACAAGAAGCAACAGCAGCACAATCACCAAGCGGTTTATCAAACGATCGCTAAATGGAATGACAACTCAGCATAAATTGCTATATAGCAATTTATGCTATATACTTCTTATATGAAATGGAAAGTTGAGCTTCGCCCCAAGGTCAAAAAAGCGCTTGTGAAACTACCTGAAAAGGTTGTTTTGCTAGCGCAACTTTTAAAACATGATCTCAGTATGTTTGGGTACCGTCCTGGAAAACAATGGTCTAATTTTGGTAAACTGTTAGGTAATACCTATCATTGTCACTTAACAAACGGTAGGCCAACTTATGTGGCCTGTTGGGAACTAATGAGTAAATCTAAACGTGAAATCGAGGTGTATTATGTCGGCACACATGAAAACGCACCCTATTAAGGCAAGTAAGCAAGTGCTTTGTATCTCCGAACAAGGTCAAGTGTATAGGCTTCCTAGTACCGTTTTAAAGAAATATATTGTGTATGATGATACTAATTTTGAAAAATCAAGAAAAACCCTGAAACAAGCTTTAAGCATTACACCAGAAGATGCTTTTGCAGAGATCAATAGAAAATATACCAAAATAGGCGCGCTTCTTAAGGCGGTAAGACTGCGATCTGGGTTAAGTCAAAAGGACTTTGCGGCTGAAATTAACGTGACGCAAGGCGATTTATCTAAAATGGAACATGGCAAACGACCGCTTGGTAAGATAATTACTGCTAGAATTGCTAAAAAATTTAAGAGTAAACTGGCGTAGATAATTCATTGTTCAAACTTTAATGCGTCCTATGTTTAACATTTGCTTTTTTTAATCCATCAATTATATATTGATCCCATGGCATTCAATTTATTTTTCAGGATCATTCTCTCATTCTTCATTTTTGCTTTTTTAGGCAATACGAGCTTTGCTGACATTAATATTTATGCGCACACTCAACTTGGCATGCTTTCGCCCATTGCTAAGAAAGCATTATTTCGTGTGTATGTGCCGAATGGCAATAGCAATACCGTCTCCGTCATCGATCCACTCACTTATCAAGTGATCGCTACATATGTCACCGGTAAAGAGCCTCAGCACGTGGTGCCAGCGTATGATTTACAAACCCTTTGGGTGCTCAATAATAAAAGTAATAGTGTGACGCCCATTGATCCACAGACGGCTAAATTCGATAAAAATATTCCCGTCGATGATCCGTATAATCTTTACTTCACCCCCGATGGAAAATTTGCGATTGTCGTTTGTGAAGGTCATAAGCAATTGCAATTTCATGATCCCCACACCATGAAATTACTGAGCGTCATTCCTACCGCGTGCGATGGTGCTAATCACATGGAATTTACGCCTGATGGCCAATTTGCCATCGTCACGTGTGAATTCTCAGGTCAACTGATGAAGGTGAATTTAGTTAAACGTCAAGTCGAGGGTTACCTGGCATTAAGTAAAAAAGCGCCCCTTCTAAAAACCTTCCTCACTGAATTTAGTATTACAGCCGACGGGCATTTTTTTGATGGCTCCGAAAATAATTCGCTTTCTGACGAATCCATGCCGCAAGATATTCGCTCATCAGCTGATGGCCGTTTATTTTTTGTCGCCGATATGATGAAAGATGGCTTGACGCTCATTGATCCCATCACCTTTAAACAAGTCGGATTTATTCCAACCGGCATAGGCACGCATGCGATTTATCCCAGTCGCGATGGAAAATTATTTTATGTGTCAAATCGCGGCTGTCATCACCTGCGCTGCCCGCCTCATGGGCCCGGTAGTATCAGTGTGGTCGATCCGCTTAAAAAAATCGTTCTCGCACAATGGGCCATTCCACAAGGTGGTAGTCCCGATATGGGCAATATTACCGCCGATGGCAATGAGTTATGGTTATCCGGTAGATACGATAGCGAAGTGTATGTGTTTGACACGCGCACCGGAAAATTAACGCATCGTATTCGTGTTGGCGATGGGCCTCATGGCTTAACCGTGTGGCCGCAGCCGGGGCAATATTCATTGGGGCATACAGGGAATATGCGGTAGATAAGTCAAATGACATAATTAATTTTAAGTGGCATAATCACACCTCATTAACCAAAACCTAAGTCCACTTTCATCTCCAATTCTTATAAATAATTCAATTAATTCATATCACTAACTCTTGATTAGAATTATTATTTCATTTGATAGCCATTTGATGCTAATTATTACTGTTATTCGTATTGATTTTATTAACGATAGGAACCACTAACATGACAAAAAATATATTAAAAAATTACATTTATACAGGCTTTGGATTCCCGGTAAAGCTTCATAATGTAGAACTAATAGAGTTTCACGGAGAAATGCATCCTAAAATTGATATCAGAAAATTATCTGAAGAAGTCATTAAATCACTCGTCTTACAAAAAGAAAGGCTCACAGGAAATCAAATTAAATTCATTCGCACCTACTTTGCAATGAGCTTAAGAGAGTTTGCTAGTATAGTAAATGAATCACATACGGCCATTAAAAAATGGGAAGATTACGGCGATGGAAAAACCAAAATGGACAAAAATATTGAAATCATGTTAAGACTTCACATCTATGATCATGTTGTCATGAAAAATAAAAAAGATAATAAAAATAAAATAAAATTTTATAACCAATTTACGGCATTGACAGAGATATTTTCTTATTCACAGGCTGCTAATTAACCTCACGACATCAACACAAATAAGGCAATCAATACCAACGTAATAATAAACACGCGATCCAGCAAACTGACTGCTTCACGTAATATCGAGCCATCATCTAATAGGTGCGGAGCATCTTCTACGCCCAATGCAGCAAGCCCGCAGTCCGTGAGAAGCGCTTCGTTTTGAGAAACATTCGAGAATACTTTTTTACGCCAGCAAGAAAGCACTTTGACAAAATGACCGCCCAAGGCGAATAAAAAACTAAAAATGCGTACAGGAATGTAATCTAACCATTCTTCTATTTTACGTGCTACTTGCGCCGTATTCGATGTGCCATCGGTCGCCAAAGTAATTAATCGATATAAAATAGCGCCAGGTAATCCAGCAATCACATACCAAAAAACAACTGCAAAAATACGGCGATTGGCCGCCATAAAAATATGATCGAGTAATTGGAAATGTAAGGTTTGCGGACTGTTTGTCGATTGGATGCCAAACGTATATTGCAATTTATCTTGAGCCGCTTTCGCATCGCCGCCCGACAAAGTATTAATACTCGCAAAAGCATCGGCCCATAAATTTTGCGGACCATAACAATACATTAATACGATGACTTCAAATATAAGTCTCACGAAACCATATAATGCGCCATCTAATAAACAACCCAGCAAAGAAACAATAATGATGACCGGCAAAATAGCCGCAGCCAAAATAACATACGGATTTTTACTCGGTGATTTTTGCTCCACCCAGCGTTCATAATGCGTGAACCAACCCATGTAACGTAAGTGACTCCAGTCAAAAAATCTTTCCACTAATAACGTCATTAAAGTCACGATAAAGGTCATGCTAATTTTCCTTTCAAATAAGCCCAATCAAATGCCATACCCGGATCTGTTTTACGCCCCGGGGCGATATCCGCATGCCCTACAATTCTATTTTCTGTCACCAGAGGATAAGCCTGTCTAATCAAAAAAATCGCTTGGCTTAACCGCTGATACTGCACTACTTCATAGGGAAGGATATCTGTGCCTTCTAATTCTATCCCAATTGAAAAATCATTACAGCTCGATTTTCCATCGTAAAAAGATTGACCCGCATGCCATGCACGCTTTCCAAAAGGCACGAATTGAATGATCTCACCCGTACGTTTAATGAACAGATGAGACGAGACGCGCAGGCCTTTAATCTCTGCAAAATAGGGATGCGAAGCATAATCCAGTTCTCCACAAAAAAAAGCTGAAACGGAATCTGTACCAAATTGACCTGGCGGCAAGCTAATGCCATGGATCACGATCATATCAATTTCTGTACCCAACGGGCGCTCATCACAATGTGGCGAAGGTTGATACAAAACAGGCTCTAATAGCCCGGTTTGAAGATTCAGTGTTAACGAATTTGTCGTAGTCATCATAGCTGCAAAGTATAAACTGATTGCAATACAGATAGAAATATTAAAAAATGGCGACCATGAACCCAGAAATGATTGAACAAATGATACGGCAAGGCCTGCCCGACTGTGATGTCGTGGTCGAAGGCGATGGCGCGCATTTTGAAGCGGTCGTCGTTTCCCCACAATTTGCGGGCAAAACACGCATTCAAAAACAACAACTGGTTTATGCAACCGTGAAAGATCAATTATTAGATGGAAGCCTACATGCGCTTTCCATCCGAACCTTTACCCCCGAAGAATGGCAAGCCTTAGATGGCGGAGAAAATTAAAAAATCATGGAAAAATTAATTATCAAAGGCCACGTGCCCTTAATCGGTGAAATCAAAATTTCTGGTGCGAAAAATGCTGCGCTACCTATTTTAGCGGCTACCTTATTAAGCAGCGAAGCCATTCAAATTGGCAATATTCCCCACTTACACGATGTGACAACCATCGTCCGATTACTAGGTCAAATGGGTGTCAATATTACGCTTGATGAAAGATCCAATATCGAAGCACGTGCAGAAAAATTAGATTCTTTCCATGCGCCCTACGAATTAGTGCGTACCATGCGCGCCTCTATCTTGGTCTTGGGGCCTTTATTAAGCCGTTTTGGCAAAGCTGAAGTATCGCTGCCTGGTGGCTGTGCGATTGGCTCACGGCCTGTCGATCAACACCTCAAAGGATTGCAAGCGATGGGTGCCGATATCGCCATTGAAAAAGGTTATATCAAAGCCAAAGCGAAAAAATTAACGGGCGCGACCATTGTCATGGACATGGTCACCGTCACCGGCACTGAAAATTTAATGATGGCCGCAGTCCTCGCTCAAGGCCAAACTGTTTTGCACAATGCCGCACGCGAACCGGAAGTGGAAGATCTCGCTAATTTCTTAAATACCTTGGGCGCCAAAATCAGTGGGGCAGGTACTTCCACCATCGTCATTAATGGCGTCGATCAATTAGGTGGCGGACGTTACGATGTCATGCCCGATCGCATTGAAACCGGCACGTATCTGGCGGCCGCTGCCGCTACCCGCGGTAAAATTAAATTAAAAAATACACGTCCTGATTTATTAGGCGCCGTGTTATTAAAATTTGAAGAAGCCGGTGCGCTCATTGATACAGGCACCGATTGGATTTCACTCGATATGCAAGGCAAACAACCGCGCGCTGTCAATATTAGCACTGCGCCCTACCCGGCTTTTCCTACCGATATGCAAGCGCAAATGATGGCGGTCAATGCCGTATCAGAGGGTACCAGCGTCATCACCGAAACCATTTTTGAAAATCGTTTTATGCACGTGCAAGAATTACAACGCATGGGCGCCAATATTGCGTTAAAAGGCAATACCGCGATTTGCACCGGCATTGATAATTTGCATGGCGCACCGGTCATGGCCACCGACTTACGCGCATCCGCCAGCTTAGTTTTGGCAGGACTCGCGGCGAGTGGCGAAACGGTCATCGATCGCATTTATCACATCGATCGTGGTTATGAATGCATTGAAGAAAAATTATTGCAACTGGGCGCGCAAATTCATCGACTGCCGTCTGAGAAGGATAGTTAAGAAAGCATTAAGTTTCGAATGTTATAGTTAACCTATCTAATCACTATTTACGAGGTATTTTTTTATGCCATCTACACATAACTTATTAAATAATAAGCTAAAAAATTCCACTGATGATAATGATGACGACGCCACTAGAAAATTAGAATTACAGAAAGAAAACAAACGAAAAGAAGAAGAACGCAAAAGAGCTCAATTAAATGCAGGCTTTAACAAATTTGCATCTCAAAATACGGCACCCCAGCAGGAAACATCACCGTCATTTAGTTGGAACATCGCTAATAATTGCGTCATCTTAAAAACAGATTCCCCCCTCGATCTCGATAAAATCGTAAAAGAATATGAAAAATTTGTTGAAACGACATATAAAAATCATCCTCACAAAGAAGATTTCAAAGCGAAAAAACATTGCTTTAACACTCTAAAAGACCTTCAAAATAGTGACTTCTATAAAAATTTACCTGAAAAATTAAAAAATGAATTTTCTGCTCCCGGGAACCCGTTCCCTGCAACATACCATGTACTTACCTTTGATAATTTAAATGATCTTCTCCAATTTACTAAAAATATCGAGAATAAAAAATTACTCCCTAAAGGAGCAGCTAAAGCACTTGAAAATCAAATGGCCAATACACAGCATAGAAAAAATAAGCCGGAACAAGAAATGCCTCAGCCAGAGACAACTACGTCGCCACGTTCATCAATGCGTTAATTGGAATGCAGTTGAAGCAGGCCAACGGCCTGCAAGATGCATAGCCCAGCGGTTAGGCGCGCTTTTTGCGGCGTAACCCTGGGTACAAAACCCATCGTTTTTTAAAGCGCTGAAAGCGCGAAACATTCATCCCAAAAATAAAATCAAAAACCGAATGCGCCTTCGGCGCGCAATATAACTCCAAATACTCAAAACGAGCCTCAAATCCAATCCATTCATCGCGTTGATAATGTTCACCAACTCACCGGATATTCTAGAAATGGTATGTGACGCATTTATCACTTACCCCCCAAGAAAAATTAGCTTCTCTCAACGTAATGATATGTTTTAAGTATCATAAAGCGTGGACCTTTAGTGAAGCCCTAAAACAAATGGGCGCAAATATTGCAGCGTGGTTTTCAAAAGATGATGTTATTAATGGCATGCCTATTCTCTTTTCCCTACTAACAGAAAACTATCTAAGACCAGAACAGCTAACTAATTATCTATCGCAAAGAACTGAGCTTTTTGAATGTATTTATAAGCTCGAACCTTATGCACGTGTGAGCGCATTAAACCAAGCCATGCGAGAAGATCAGTTACTTCGTCAATTCCTTATGCTTCAAGACAAGCAAACCAAAACCAGCGCTTCCCGCAATGAATTCGAAATAGCAAAACAAGTTTTATTACAAACTGAAATAGAGGTATACAAACTCCACTTAAATGAACCCTGGTTTAATCAGTTAGAGCCCGCGTTAAAAAAGCTTAAAACTTTTTTTTATTGGTGTAACTCTCTACAATATAAATTAATGCTACTTGCAAAATACGATGCTAACACCATCCATTGCATCAATGCATTTCAACAAAAAGCACTCGAATTTTTAAAAGAAAATACCAAAACAGAAGCGACCCCTTCAATAACAACAGTAAGTATGTTTTCTCCCATTCCCTTAGATGATCCCAATGATATTTATGAAAAGAACAAGCTCATCAAGAAATTAAGCGCTACTATTTTTAGCCGGGAGCATTTGAATCGTGGTGCTTCAAAGGAACACATTCAGACATTTGAAAAGCTATATTTATCTCGATTATCCAAATTAAATCCGTTCGCAAGAAAAGTGGGTCCGCAGGTGGAGCGTAATAATTATTTTGGATATCAAGTTTAAAGCAGGCTGTTTTGCCTCAACACGCCCTAGTAATATTTAAGCTTAATTATCGTTTGACGATACCATCGTTATACGATATTATTTCACTTATGATCAAAGATTTCAAATGCAAAGAAACAAAAAAACTTTTTAAAGGCAATTTTATCAAAATGTTGCCTACGGACCTTCAACGCTCAGCTTTGCGAAAATTAAAAATGTTAGATGCTGCCACTGTGCTTGATTCGTTGAAAGTTCCGCCAGGCAATCGGCTCGAAGCATTAAAACATGACCGAAAAGGACAACATAGCATTCGAATTAACATAAAATGGCGAATTTGCTTTATATGGAATGACGGTAGCCCGATTGGTGTTGAAATTGTTGATTATCATTGAGGTGAAACGATGACAAAGAAAAATTTAATGCTCATACATCCGGGTGAAATTCTATTAGAGGAATTCATGAAACCAATGAATATTAGCCAATATAAATTAGCTAAAGAGCTGCACGTTGGGTCTATTAGGATTAGCGAGATTATTCGTGGTAAACGCGCCATTACGGCTGATACGGCTATTCGATTAGGGCGTTATTTTAAAATGGAAGCTAAGTTTTGGATGAACTTGCAAACCGCCTATGATTTAGAAAAAACAATGCTTAAGCACCGTGAACACATTTATCAAGAAGTAAAGCCTCTAAAAGCAGCTTAAAATTATTTTTTATGAAGCTAGTCTCTACTATTTTCAATAGTAGAGACTAGCGCCGCCCATTGTGGACGTTTAATCGACCTATCCCGCCAAATAAAAATCCAAAGTCTTACGCAAACCCACCGCCATATCGACTTCAGGCTGCCAGCCTAAATAATCTTGCATATGACGAATAGCGGGCACACGCAAGGAAACATCTTGGTACCCTGCACCGTAGTACGTCTTCGCATCGACATCCACCAATTTAACCGACTTTGCTTTTTCGGCATACTTGGGATAATTAGCAATAATCATGTCCAATAAGGCCTCGGCCAATTCACGAATAGAAAGATTTTCATCGGGATTGCCCACATTAAAGATACGGTTGTGAGCTTGATTATCTTTATTCTCAATAATGCGAATTAAAGCATTCACGCCATCGCCAATATAAGTGAAACAACGTTGCTGCTGACCACCATCGACGAGAGTAATATTTTCACCGCGTAAAATATTACCGATAAATTGCGTCAACACGCGCGAACCACCCGGCTTAGGATTAAATACATTATCTAAACGTGGGCCATACCAATTAAAAGGACGGAATAAAGCAAAAGAAAGCCCTTGATGTTTACCATACGCATAGATCAAACGATCTAATAATTGTTTAGAGGTAGAATAAATCCAACGCTCTTTATTAATAGGCCCCGTCACCAAATGACTGGTTTCTTCATCGAATGCTGGATCTGTGCACATGCCGTACACTTCAGAAGTGGAAGGAAAAACAATACGTTTTTTATATTTCACACAGAGACGAATAATTTCCAAATTCGCTTCAAAATCTAATTCAAAAATACCCAAAGGATTTTGCACATACATTGCAGGTGTCGCAATGGCCACTAAAGGCAACACCACATCGCATTTTTGAATATGCTCTAAAATCCAATCTTTTTGCTTGGTCATATCGCCTTGCAAAAAATGAAAGCGCGGGTGATTCAAGCAAGCCGCTAATTTATCTTGCGTTAAATCCATGGCATCAATATGCCAGTCGGTTTCTTCTAAAATAGCTTCACTTAAATGACTACCAATAAAACCATTTGCACCTAAAATTAAAACATTCATGACCAACCTCTACTTTATTTTTTAAAAATGCTATACATCACATCTAATACACGATCATGATCAGCTTCTGTCATCGTCGGAAACAATGGCAGACTCACAATACGCTCACAAACGTCTTCTGCACACGGAAAATCGCCAGGTTTAAAACCATGCGTCTCGCGATAATAAGGATAAAGATGCACGGCGCGATAATGTAATCCGGTTCCCACATTTTTTTCTTTCATAGCACTCATGAATTGATCGCGATTCATGCCTGCCACTTCTTCATTAATTAACGGCGTATATAAATGCCACGCATGCCCATGCTCATAGGAAGGCGAAGCAGGGAGCGCCCATTGTTGCCAATCAGATAACGCTTCTTGATAACGATGCGCTAATTCTTGTCGACGCTGAATAAAATGAGTGAGCTCGCTGAGTTGATGAATACCTAATGCCGCTTGAATATCCATCATATTATATTTAAAGCCCGGCAGAACAATTTCATAATGTTGACTACCTTGTTTGGAAAAACGATTCCATGCCTGTCTATCAATGCCGTGAAAACGCAAACGCGCAATTTGCTCGGCTAAGGCTTGGTCACGCGTCACCACGCAACCGCCTTCACCGGTTGTCATGTTTTTATTGGGATGGAAGCTAAATACTTGCGTATCGCCAAAACTGCCAATGCGCTTATTTTTATACTCCGCACCTATCGCATGCGCTGCATCTTCTAACACACGCAAGCCATGACGATGCGCGATGTCATAGAGCGGCGTCAAGTCCACGGGCAATCCTGCAAAATGAACGGGCATAATGACGCGCGTACGTGGGGTAATCGCCGCTTCTAACAAATTCATATCCATATTGAGCGTGGCAGGATCAATGTCCACAAGCACGGGTTTTCCGCCAGCTAATACGATCACATTCAGTGTCGCTGCAAACGTGAGCGGTGTGGTGATCACTTCATCGCCGGGCTCGATATTCATCGCCATCAAGGCTAAATGTAGGCCCGCTGTCGCCGAAGCCAGGGGTAGCACATAAGGCGCTTGGAAATAGATTTTTAAATTTTCGGTAAATTGATCAACCCGGGGCCCCGTAGTAATCCAACCGCTTTTTAAGCAAGCCACCACATCATCAATCGCTGCCTGGCTAATAGAAGGCTTAGAAAAAGGTAAAAAGTCGTCTGTCATATCATTTCTCGCTATTTGAGAGGGGCCAATCATACCGCTTTTCTTGCCAAAAAGCATGTCAAAAAGACGAGCAATCAGGTATAATCGCCCTCTTTTTAACACCATTATAAAATTTGAGGATCACATCCATGACAACTATTTTAGTCGGCAAAAAAGCGCCGGATTTTACAGCGGCCGCAGTATTAGGCAATGGTGAAATCGTCGGTAATTTCACATTCAGCAAAGAAACAGAGAACCGATACGCAATTGTTTTTTTCTATCCTTTAGACTTCACTTTCGTTTGTCCTTCTGAATTAATTGCCATTGACAATCGCATCGATGAATTCAAAAAACGTAACACTTTAGTCGTTGGTGTCTCTATCGATTCACAATTCACACACAACGCCTGGCGTAACACACCTGTCAACAACGGTGGCATTGGTCAAGTGCGCTATCCTTTAGTCGCTGACGTCAATCATTCTATTTGTCAAAGTTATGGCGTCGAGCATCCCACAGCGCATGTGGCTTTACGTGGTGCATTCATTATCGATAAACAAGGTATCGTGCGTTCACAAATTATTAATGATTTGCCATTAGGTCGTAATGTCGATGAATTACTCCGTTTAATTGATGCTTTAGAATTCCATGAGAAACACGGTGAAGTTTGCCCTGCGAATTGGACAAAAGGAAAAACGGGCATTAAACCCACCACAGAAGGCATCGCACACTATCTCTCTTCTGCAGCAGAAGAACTATAAACATTTTTTTGAAATAAAAATAAAAAAGGGACAATGCGTCCCTTTTTTATTTTAAAAATTTAAAAATACTATTTCATTTTTTTCGCACTTATCATTTCAATGCTTATATAACAAACTTAAAATAAAAAAATTAAAATAATTATTTTAAAAAAACTTTAAAAAAAAATTTACCTCTGTTATAAACTTCCCCCTATACGAAAAATGAATAGTAAGAAAATTTTTACTTTTATCTTATTTGAACATTTTTTTGTGTTGTGGATACAAATTGTCGGCAGATAAACTAAAATATGCAGTTTTATCGTGAATTGAGGAAAATTTGCTTGCAATAATGGACATTACTAGGTTAATTTTAGATCTCGTCCGGATTAAATTTTTCAAGGAGATACTCTTATTATGAAATTGAATATCATTGTTGCATCAATGACCGTACTCGGTTTAGTTAGCTGCCCGGTGTTAGCAGCTCACTCAGCCAAGCACAAAATGAAACACCAAACGACTGTTGCTCGTGACTATAAAGACATGGGTAGCCTTCCTGAAGTTTGCACCATCAGCCCCGATACATTGGTCTTGGTATCACGCACTCAGAACATGGGTCGTTCATTACCAAATCCTTGCAACCCAGGCTGGTTCAACCGCATTCAAATTAGCGGTGGTGTCAATGTAGACTTAGGAAAATTCGGTAACCGTAATCAAAACATCATGGGTGAAAACTATCAACGTTTCTCACTGAACGATGCGTACTTAAACGTGGCCGCCAATGTAAGCGATTGGGCGAAAGCGTTTGCAAGCTTAAGCTACAACACAGCTACGATTAATGCCCCTGCAAGTACAATAGCAACAGGTGGCGGCACGGTCAAAGCAGAATATGACGCCGCTTACAGCAACAACGTTTCCTCGGGTTCAACCAGCTCTGTTCAATTAGAACAAGCCTTTGCAACCTTCGGTAACTTTGATGTGTCACCTTTCTACATCCAAGTAGGTAAGCAATTTGCTGATTTCAGCAGCTATCAATTACATCCCATTACAGAATCTTTAACCCAAGTGCTTTCTGAAGTATTAGCCACTGCGGGTAAAGTCGGTTTTGTAGCTAGTGGATTTAATGGCTCTATCTACGCTTTTGACGATCCAATCTCAAAAGTTGGCCAAAGCACTTCAACCACTAACTATGGTGCAAACTTAGGTTTTGGCGCACCAAGTGACCAATTCGGTTGGGATGTCGGTATTAGCTACCTTTACAACATGATTGGTGCAAACAACGTAGCTTATATTGTTAACCAAAATAACGCTACGCAAGCATTCTACACTCCTGTTGCAGGTGCTGTTTCCAATCCTGGTTACAACACGCGCGTTTCAGCAGGTGCATTCTATGCTGATATCAACACTGGTCCGTTCTCATTAGCTGGTCGTTACACTTCAGCATTAGAGAAGTTCAATGTGTTAGATGCACCAAAGAACTTAAGCAGTGCGCTTAGCTCTATTGCTGGCACAGGTGGTACTGGTGCTAAACCATGGGCTGCTGGTCTTACCGCTGCTTATGCGTTTGATGCCTGGTGCAAATCGCAAAGCATTTACTTGGGCTACCAAGCTTCCGGTCAAGCTGCATACCTTACGTTACCTAAGAGCCGTTGGATGCTGGGTTATGGCGTCGAACTGTTCGGCAAAGGTACCTCTGTCGGAATCGAATGGGATCACGACAATGCTTACAGCAACAGCAATGGTGGAAACAACAACAACACCAATCTCGTGTCTGTTCGCTCCAGCGTCGCATTTGGTTAATTCAATCCAAATCAAAAAAGCCCGCGATGCGGGCTTTTTTTTATCCTGAAATAAATCACACCTCACGCCCAACGATTCGCAATGTGGCAAAACAATTCAGCAGTACGCTCTGCGTCATAAATCGCCGAATGCGCTTCATTCGTGTTAAATGGAATACGCGCTTTACGCGTAGCACGCGCCAATACGGTTTCTCCTAATGCCACAGCCGCCAAAGAAGCGGTATCAAAAGTCGTAAACAAATGAAAAGGCGGATGAGTTAATCCCGTACGTTTCATCGCCGCTAAAATAAAACTTAAATCAAACCAAGCATTATGGCCGACAAAAACCGCTCGATAACAGGCATTCTTTTCTAGTTCAACTCGGATAATACTATACAATCGCTGCAACACTTGATCTTCAGGGAGGGCAAATCGAAAAGGGTGAGTAGGATCTATTCCAGTAATTTCTAGCGCTTCTTTTTCAAACCGAGCGCCTGCAAAGGGCTCGACATGAAAAGCATGAGTCTCGCCTAACTCCAATTTACCTTGCGCATTACTCAAAGTCACAATGGCTACTTCCAAAAGTGCATCTGTCGCTGGATTTAATCCTGAGGTTTCGACATCAATCACCACCGGTAAAAGGCCCCGAAAGCGTTTTTGCATTGTGATTACTTTATGATTCATTTTATTTACCTTTTCGGTGAAATCGGTACAATAGTGGCCATCCGACATTATATAATTTTGAGACCACTTTATGCCTTATAAAAAACTCCGCGATAGTATCACAAACGCTTACCGAATGGATGAAACGACTTGCCTTAATCAACTTGTTTCTAAGGCTACTCTTCCAAATAATCAACTTATTCAAATAGATACGGTCGCCAAACAACTGGTCATAGAAACCCGCGAATATAAAAAACGTGAAAGCAAGATGGATGCCTTATTGCATCAATATGACTTATCTACCGAAGAAGGCATCTCACTAATGTGCCTAGCTGAGGCCCTCCTTCGCATCCCCGATACCGCCACCATGGACAAATTTATCAGCGATAAGCTATCTAACGCCAATTGGAAAAACCATTTGAGCAAAGAAAATCCACTTTTTATTAACGCCGCAACGTGGTCGCTACTCCTCACCGGCACCGTCTATGCGCCTGCGCTAAACGATGAAAAAGGCATGATGGCCTCTCTAAAGCGCGGTATCAGTCGCGTGGGTGCCAGTATGATTCGTCCCGTCTTATTACAAATGATGAAAGCCATTGGCAATCAGTTTGTCATGGGAGAAAGCATTGATGCAGCAATTGTGCGCGCCAAAGAATTAGAAGAAACCGGTTATTATTATTCTTACGATATGCTGGGTGAAGCCGCTCGCACAGAAGAAGATGCTGAACATTATTATGCTTCTTATGTATCAGCCATTGATGCCATTGGAAAAGCCGCTAAGACTAACAGTCCCTTTGAAAATCCGGGCATTTCTATCAAATTGTCAGCGTTACATCCGCGTTATGAATTTGCAAAACGCGAACGCGTGATGCAAGAATTACCCCCTCTTCTTTTAGCCTTAGCGCAACAAGCTAAACAATATAATATTGGCCTAACGGTCGATGCCGAAGAAGCTGATCGTTTAGATTTGTCTCTTGATATCTTTGAGAAGGTTTATAGTGATCCTTCACTTTCTAATTGGGAAGGTTTTGGCTTGGCAGTCCAAGCTTATCAAAAGCGAGCTCTCTTTGTATTAGATTGGCTAGCTGCTTTATCCGAACAACATCAACGCCGCCTTATGGTGCGATTGGTGAAAGGCGCTTATTGGGACGCGGAAATCAAACTCAGTCAATTACAAGGTTTTTCAAACTATCCAGTCTTCACCCGTAAAAATTCAACTGATGTCTCTTATATTGCTTGTGCAAAGAAATTATTATCGCAACCGCAATATTTTTACCCGCAATTTGGCACACACAATGCCTATTCCGTAGCAGCGATCATGGAAATAGCAGGCGAAACACCTTTTGAATTTCAATGTCTACATGGCATGGGCCGTCCGCTCTACGATCAAGTCGTCGATAAAAATAAATTCCATCAACATTGCCGAATTTATGCTCCTGTCGGTACGCATAAAGATTTACTGGGTTATTTAGTCAGACGCTTATTAGAAAATGGCGCTAACAGTTCTTTCGTGAACTTACTAGCGGACGATACCATTCCATTAGAGAAAATTGTCGTGAACCCTGTAGCGCGTATTGCCGCACTCGAATACAAACCGCATCCACGTATTCCGCTGCCTGAAAATATTTATGGCTTATGGAAAAATTCAGAGGGACTAGACTTATCTAATGAAATGGAATTTGCGAAATTTAATTCGCGTTTAGAAGCCGCGATGAAAGAACCTTGGCAAGCAAGCTCACTCATAGATGGTGAATGTCGTCTCAAAAAGAATGCCGAAGCAGTGACTTCGCCCAGTGACCTCAATCAAGTCATCGGTCATGTGAGTAAGGCTGAAGAAAGCGATGTCCAAGACGCTTTAAATATAGCTGTCAAAGCCAATGCGACCTGGGGCAATACCACTCCTGGAGAACGCGCGCATATTTTAGAAAAAGCAGCTCTCTTATTTCAACAAGAAATGCCTGAACTTGCGGCTATTCTCACGCGTGAAGCGGGTAAATGTATTTTTGATTGTTTATCTGAAATCCGAGAAACCGTCGATTACTGCCGTTATTATGCTTATCGTGCACGCATGGATCTGCAGCCGGTCGATTTACCGAGTCCGACTGGTGAAACGAATACCTTAACTTTACATCCACGCGGTGTGATAGGTTGTATTAGTCCATGGAATTTTCCACTCGCGATTTTTGCAGGTCAAATCATTGCGGCACTCGCCGCAGGTAACACGGTCATTGCCAAACCCGCTGAACAAACGCCTTTAATTGCCTTTAAAGCGATTCAGATTTTACATGCGGCTGGCGTACCCAAAGATGCCGTACAGCTCGTGATCGGTAAAGGCAGCATTGTGGGTGCGGCATTAGTGCAAGATCCACGTGTGGCAGGTATTTTATTTACAGGCTCTACTGAAACAGCAAAATTCATCGAGCAATCACTTGCCAATCGCAAAGGCCCAACAGCCATGTTAATCGCTGAAACCGGCGGTCAAAACGCGATGATTGTCGATTCCTCTGCTTTACCTGAACAAGCTGTGATGGACATCGCCCAATCTGCATTTAATAGCGCGGGCCAACGTTGTTCAGCCTTACGCGTTTTATTCGTACAAGAAGATATCGCACCAAAACTCTTGCCGATGTTAAAAGGTTATATGCAAGAATTGAGTATGGGCGATCCCAGTTTATTGAAAACCGACATAGGTCCTGTGATTGATGAAGACGCCAAGATCATGTTGCAAAATCACTTCAACAAAATGTCTGCGGAAGGCGTACTGTTAGCGCGAGTACCTTTAGATCCCGCATTAAAAGGCCATTATTTTGCACCTAGCGTGTTTGAAATAAATGACTTAAATATTTTAGAAGGTGAAGTTTTCGGCCCCATCTTGCACCTTATTCGATATAAGGCCAATGAGCTTGATAAAGTCATGCAATCCATTATGAATACGGGTTTTGGTTTAACCTTTGGCATTCATTCGCGCATCGATGCAACCATTCAAACGGTGATCAGTCAGATGCCCATTGGCAATCTCTACGTCAATCGCAACATGATTGGCGCAGTGGTCGGCGTGCAACCATTTGGTGGTGAAGGACTCTCTGGCACCGGCCCTAAAGCCGGCGGCCCGCATTATCTGCCGCGTTTATGCGTAGAACGCTGCACCTCCGTCAATACGACGGCTGTGGGTGGCAATGCGAGACTCGTGTCACTGATGGAAGATGATGAGGGGTAATGCAATATTATTTTTATTGGCCATAAGGTGAAAACCATATGGCCAATTTAAAAAAATTAATCTTTTTATGCTCTTTTTAATTTCTTGACACGATTGATATGCAAAATTAATGGCTGAATATCAATAACCAGCTTTTTACCTAATTCATGTAAGGCATCATCAATAAAATCCATACGTGAATGATGATCCAGATCAAGCAATCGGCGAATTTGCTTTGCATCACAATGGAGTCGACTAGCCAATTCAGACTGGCTAACACCCTGTTCACGCATAGCTTGATAAATAGCCAGCTTAGAGGCAATCAGTGGTGGTAAAACAATAGCTTTTTGACCGGCTTTTAATTTTGACGGCTTAGGAATATCTCGTCTATCATCCAAATAACCTGACAAAGCCACGGTTAAAGCATCTTCGGCCCATTCTAAAATATTATTTTCATCAACACTCACTGTCATTGCTTCCGGAACATCGGGAAATTCCGCGATAAGACTATCGCCGTCTCTTATTAAAACAACAGGATAAGCTTGTTGCATGGATGTCTCCTCTCACAAAATATCTTCAAAGGTAATACCTAATTGTTTACACAGTTTTTTCAAAAAAATAGGGCCTAAATCAACATCCCCATGAACTGGGATAGTGGTTTGTTTACCTTTATATCGAGCTAATAAATGACCGCCTTTTCCTCTTCCTTCGATCATTTCCACACCTATTCTGCGAAGTTTTTGAATAAATTGTTTTACTTTCACGGGATATTCCTAAATTATTATAGGACACTTATGTCCTCTTGTCAAAAGTTGAAATTAATTGTTTGTTACAAAAAATAAATAGCGTGTAGGGCAAACTTTCTTGAGGTATTTGAAATGATTACTAGAAAATAGCATTGAAGAAAGAAGAGATTATCATAAAATTTCTTTTCCACCTACTCTCTGAGCGCTATAATCACCTCTCACCACCATTAAACGAGAACCCCCATGGGCCAACATGCACACGATCACGACGACCACAGCGGTCACAGCCATGGCGCTGTCGGGCATAGCCACGCGCATGCTGTGAAGTCTTTCAATAGCGCATTTGCGATTGCTGTCAGCGTTACATTTGCTTATGTGATTGCTGAAGTCATCTATGGGTTCTCAGCCAACTCCATGACTTTATTGGCCGATGCCGCTCATAATTTAGGGGATGTGTTGGGACTAGTCTTAGCCTGGATTGCTAATTGGTTGCTCTCATTTCCCGCTCGCAAGCGTTATAGTTATGGCTTTAAACGCACGACGATTATTGCTTCACTCATCAATGCGGTCATCTTAGTTGCGAGCTCCGCCTTAATTGCCTATGAATCTGTTTATAAATTATTTCACTTGAGTACTGTCGATGAAAGTACTGTCATCGTCATCGGTTTAATCGGTATCTTAGTGAATGGCGGTTGCTCATTATTATTTATGCGCGGCTCCGAAGGCGATTTAAACATTCGTAGCGCATTTTGGCATTTATTTGCAGACATGCTGATCTTAGTCGGTGTCGTCGTTTCCGCCATCATCATCAAATACACCGGTTGGGTTTGGGTTGATCCGGTAGTCGGTTTAATTATTGTGGCGATTGTGATGTGGGGCACCTGGGGATTATTACGTGATTCCGTGCATTTAATTTTAGATGCCATTCCACGCCACATTGATCAAGCCGGTATTAAATCTTATTTAGAAAAATTACCGCGCGTCAAAGCGGTGCATGATTTACATATTTGGGGATTAAGCACACGCGAAATTGCATTGACTGCGCACTTAATCATGCCTGAACAACCGCTGACAGATGCTGAACATAAAGAAATTAATGAACATTTATTACATGAATTCCGTATCAATCATGTCACGATTCAAGTTGAAGCCGGCACACTCGATGAAGATTGCATTCGACAAGAGACGTGTTAAATAAACTTCACACCCCGACCACCTTAGGCTTCACCAAACGCTCAAAGTCTGCATAAGCCAATTGCATTAATTCAGAATGCGATCCGGCATTAAATACAATTTGATCATGATGTGTGAGTGCACTCGCAATAAACACCGGCATATCATATAAATTACCAAACGGTGGCATGGCACCTACTTCGCAACCTGCAAATATTTCTTTAAATTCTGATTCAGCGGCTAGATCAATCGCCTTGGCGCCCAAAGCTTCTTTCAATTTAGCAAAGTTAATTTGCGTATTGGCAGGCACCATCACCATCGCCATTTTGCCATCGACTTTCACCATCACAGTTTTGGCGAGTTGCCGCCCAGAAACATGCGCCGCCGCTGCCACTTCTTGCGAAGTAAACGCAGGGGAATGCGTAGAGGAAAGGTATTTTATTTGATGACTGTCCAAAAATTCTTTTACTTTTTTCGCAAGCATGGCACCCGCTCCTTTTTTCTGAACATATCAACTATTATAGCTCTAATTTCCAGAATAATTGTCTTATGTGCCCATTTATTGCTATGATTTGCCTATAGCGAATCTTTAAAAAAATGAATTAGTTACCATGAAAAAAAATTATTTATTCCTTCTTTTTCTATTTATCCATGTCATAGGCTGGACTTTATTGCCCGCGCTTATCCGCTATAACTTGCCTTTAGATGCGATGGAAGGCACCACGTGGGGACATCAACTCGAATGGGGGTATGATAAAAACCCCTTTTTAAATGCCTGGTTAACGAATTTAGCCACGCATTTAGGTGGCTCGGGTATGGTTTACTTTTTCAGTCAACTCTCGGTTGCCGCTTGTTTTATTGCTGTTTATCAGCTCGGTAAAAAAATGCTTTCGCCCGTTTATGCTTTAGTCGCCGTGATGTTATTAGAAGGGCTACAATATTTTAATTTTCATGCCATCGATTTTGATGACAATGTCTTAGAGCTTGGTTTATGGGGGCTCACTATTTATTTTTTCTATCGAGCTCTTTGTATTCAACGCACGCGCGCCTGGATTTTAACAGGATTTTTCGCGGCTCTTGGCGTGATGGCAAAGTACTACACGTTTGCGCTCATTGGCTCACTCGCTATTTTCTTTCTTATTGATAGAGGTGCGCGCGCACAACTGAAAACCAGAACGCCTTATTGGGGCTTGCTTACTTTTTTAATCCTGATCACCCCTCATACGCTTTGGCTTTTTCATCATCAATTCATTACCGTCACTTATGTTTTTCAGCGTACACATGCCACACCAAATTGGCTTAATCATATTTATTTTCCCGCTCAATTTGCATGGCAGCAACTCGAAGTTTTCTTACCAGCTTTGATCATTTATTTATTATTATGGATACGCTCGTCAAAATCACTCGAGCCGGTTTCTTCTTTCAATAAAAAATTTATTTTTATCGCGGCTTTTATGCCACTTTTATTGACCTTGTTATTATCGCTCCTCACCGGCGCAAGATTACGCGCAGGCTGGGGTATGCCTTTACTTTCTTTTTGGCCACTCGCATTACTCGTCTTCGCCAAACCCACCTTAACCAAAACAAAATTAGTTTCGTTTATCACCGGCATTTATTTATTATTAATAACATTACTCACCGGCTATTATTTTTCTATTGTCGATTCAACAACAGAATCCACGGCCAATTTTCCTGGCAAAGAAATCGCGCACACCCTCACCATGAAATGGCGCGATGCATTTCATACGCAATTAAAATTCGTAGCTGGATCGCGTTGGTTGGGCGGCAACATTGCATTTTATTCTCCCGAACATCCGGCTGTGTTTATGGAATGGAATAAAGCGCGTTCACCTTGGATTCATGATGCCGCCTTAATAAAAAACGGCGCGATTTTTATTTGGGACATCAATGCCAAAGAAACCTTGCCCCCTGAAGTGAAAGCGCAATTTCCGCAATTACAACCTGAATTTATGATGGAATTTTCTTACTTAAGAAATAAACATCACATCCCACCCATTAAAATTGGCGTCGCGTTTCTACCGCCTGAATTAGATGTGATTCCGAAAAAAATATAAAAAATTAATGTTCAATAAAAATGTTATCTAACTGCTTCCAGGGCAAAGCAAGAATATTATTCTGTAATAATAAAGGACGATCACATCGACAGATAATATAACCTAATTCTTGACAAGGATATTCCGACATGAATTTTACTAAATGTTTCACATCGTGAACTTTAGGCGAATCAGTCCATTTTACTTCAATAGGAATATATTGCTTGCCCATTTCAATCACATAATCCACTTCAGGACCCGCGTGATCACGCCAAAAACGTAATTTACCTTGGGGTTGCAAACGTAGTAAACGCAACAATTCTAGCCCAACATAATGTTCGAACATTTCTCCTAAAACTTTTGATGAAAGTTCAACACCTTGCCCCGACAAAACACGACAAATGCCCATATCAAAAAATAAATACTTCACTGACTTGGTTAAACGTCTACGCGTTGAAGTTTGCGTGATCGCTTCAATTTTATCTACAATTAAACAATCTTCTAAAATTGAAAAATATTCCGTGATCGTGTGCCGACTAATACCTAAGTCTTGAGATAGCTTACTGAAATTAATTTGCTTACCCGACTCGCTCGTGGCTAATTCCAAAAATTGCGAAAAACTCGCTAGTTGCCTCACCAATGCCTCGCCACGTATTTCTTCTTCTAAATAATTAGTTACATAAGATTTTAATTCTGCCTGTTTTAATTCCACATTTTTATCAAGATAAATGCCCGGTAAACTGCCATAGAGCAATAAAGATTCTAAGTGTAAAGAAGACGCCGGCAATTCTAACAACGACAACGGATCGAGATGAAAATTAATCACACGTCCCGGTAACAAATTAAATTGTGAATGCCTACGCAATTTACGCACCGATGAACCAGTTAAAATAAATTGCGCTTCCTGATTATCAATCAATAATTGAATGACATCCATTAACGCAGGTACTTTTTGAACTTCATCGATAATCACTAGCGGTTGTTTATTTTTTGAATGCATTGCATAGCCAAGAATTTCCTGACGAAGTAGATTGGGCGATTTTTCTAAACGTAACCGCAATTCAGGATCTAATAACGTATAAGAAATATCTGACATCTGTAAATGTTTAAGTAGAGTCGTTTTACCGGTTTGTCTTGCACCTAATAATAAAACGCTTTTACCGTTTTGAAGGGTATTTTTTAAAGGGTCCTCTATTAATCGTTTAATATAGTTCATATGCACTATAATAATAGAAATTTGTAAATATTTCTACAAATTTCATGGAAATTTGCAAATTAACTTACAAATTTCAATTAATCTTTTTATTCTAAAAAGTTTATAATGAAGGTTCAAAAAGGAAATGAATCATGGCTAGGATGCTGATCTTCTTGTTTATATTAATTTTTTGTCACTCTTCATCTGACACTATTGCGTATTGATTTATTTTAAAAATAGACCTTTTGCATAACCTCTGTCTCATGCCTTATTTTGTAGCCACCAAAACCTGTCATTATCATTGACTTGTTTTGCATGATATTCTATCATTAACAATGACCGGAGAAGATATCTTGTTTAATAAACAAGTACTTAAAAGTATTGTGCTGGAACAACGAAAGGCCCTTATGGCCGAAGGAAGCGGCACGCCACGCGAACAATATGATGAACTTAAAACCCAACTTGCCATTCCACATGCGCTTATTATCTGCGGTCTCAGGCGAGCTGGAAAATCTACCCTATTACTTCAACTTATCCTGCACGAATATCAAGGAGATGTTTTTTATTTTAATTTGGAAGATGAGCGCTTAATTGGGTTTACTGTACAAGATTTTAATACTCTTTATGAAGTAATGATGGAATTATATGGAGAAAAAGAGGTGTTTTTTCTGGATGAGATCCAGAATATTCCGGATTGGGAACGCTTTGTTCGACGCCTGCAAAATCAGAAAATTAAATTTGTCATTACAGGTTCTAATGCTTCTTTACTTAGCAAAGAATTAGGCACCAAATTAACGGGACGCCATATTGAAATAGAATTATTCCCTTACTTATTTAAGGAATTTCTCACTAATCAAAAAGTAACCTATTCCGAAAACAGCTTTCTTCTCACCACAGAAAGAGCGCTACTGAAAAAACAATTCAATGAATACATGCAAATTGGCGGTATTCCTGAATACGTTACTTACCGATTGCCGCATATTTTAACGACGCTTTACGAAAATATATTGTTCAAAGACATCATTGTTCGTTATGAAATCCATTCTGTACGTGCTTTTCGTGAACTGACGCTATATTTAATCAGCAATGTAGGAACACTCATTTCATATACTAAACTTAAAAATGCTCTGAATTTAGGAAGTGTTAACACAGTTAAAAATTATATTTATTATTTGGAAAACTCTTTCTTAATTCTCACAATAGACAGCTACGCCTATTCAATTTTACAGCAAGCCCTATCGCAAAAGAAAATTTATGCGATCGATGTTGGCCTGATCAATGCGATGAGTATTCAATTTAGTCGAAACGGTGGACAGCTGCTTGAAAATGCGGTCTTCCTAGAATTGCGACGACGCTATAAAATGATTTGTTATTATCGCACTAAAAACAATCTTGAAGTCGATTTTGTCATTCAAGAAAACAAAAAAGTTATCCTCCTTATCCAAGTATGTGAATCCTTAAGTAATGAAAAAACCCGCCATCGCGAGTTAACTGCAATCACAACAGCAATGAGTGAGCTAGGGCTCAAAGAGGGTTTAATATTAACGCTAGACGAAACCGACACCATTAAACTCGAGAAAAACCAAATCGTGAATGTCATGCCAATCTATCAGTGGCTGCTAAAGTGATTACTGAAATAAACCATTAATCGCTTGCGTGACTTCTAAAATATCCTCTTCCGTCGTAAATCGTCCAAATGAAAATCGAATCGAGCTTTTCGCTTGCTCTTCCGTTAAACCCATTGCACGCAATACATAAGAACCCTCTGTGCCTTTACCTTGACACGCAGAAGCAGTGGAGGTCGCCATCATCGGCAAGTCTGCCAAAATAGCATCGGCAATTTTATTTTCGAAACGTATATTCAAAATATGCGGAACGGCGCGCTGAATATCTGTATTTAACTTCATGCCTTCAATCGAATTTATTTTTTGTAAAAATAAATCTCGCCATTTTTTTATTTTAATATAATCATCCTGCATTTCTTTTTGTGCTAATTCATACGCTTTTCCCATCCCCACAATTTGATGGGTCGGAAGCGTCCCTGAACGCATGCCCTGCTCGTGACCTCCACCATGAATAAAAGGCTCAACACGCACGCGTGGTTTTTTTCGTAAATATAAAGCGCCAATGCCTTTGGGGCCATATGCTTTATGCGCGGAAAGCGATACTAAATCGATGGGTACTTGTTTTAAATTTAAATTTATTTTACCTGTGCTTTGTGCGGCATCCACGTGAAATAAAATATGGCGCGAGGCAGTCAACTCAGCAATCGCTGCAATATCTTGCACAATGCCTATTTCATTATTCACGTGCATCACGGAAACTAGAATTGTATCTTCACGCAATGCTGATTGTAATTGCTGAATATCGATCAAGCCACTCGCAACTGGCGTCAAATAAGTAACTTGATAACCTTCTTTTTCTAAATGTTGACAAGCATCTAACGTCGCTTTGTGCTCGGTCTTGACCGTCACAATATGCTTGCCTTTACGTTGATATAATTTGGCTGCGCCTTTTAAAGCTAAGTTAATGGATTCAGTCGCGCCTGAAGTAAAAATGAGCTCGCTAGCATCTGCAAAAATACACGCGGCGATTTTTTCGCGAGCTAATTCTATTTGCTCACTCGCAGCCAATCCATAAACATGTTTTGAAGCGGGATTGCCAAACGTTCCTTCTCGCGTCAAACATTCGCTCATCGCTTCAGCAACGCGTGGATCAACAGGCGTGGTCGCTGCATAATCGAGATAAATGACTTTATTCACGGCTCTTCTCTTTTTTTGTTATCGTTTCTTGAATTGCCGTTAACATGCCTCTAAGCATATTCATTTCCATCACATCAGGACGCGTACGTAAATATAATCTTCGCATGCGCAACATTAATTTTCGCGGCGCGCTGGGTTTTAAAAAATCAATTTCAACAAGCACTTTTTCTAAATGCTCAAAATAATTTTCCATTTCTTCCATCGTCGCTGTTCGATAATCCCATTCTTCTTTTTGATTATCTTCAACTAAGCTCGCCACACGCAATTCATAGGCAATCACTTGCAAAGCAGCAGCAATATTCAATGAACTGTATTCTGGATTCGTAGGGATTTGCACATGCGCATGACAGCATTGCAATTCTTCATTCGTCAAACCCGAGTGCTCCCGGCCAAATAAAATGGCGATTTGATGATCGGGTGCTTCTTGCTTCACTCGCAAAGCCATCTCACGCGGCGTCACCAAAGGCCAGGGCACCGTACGCGAACGCGCACTCGTCCCAATCACTAAATGGCAATCTTTAATGGCCTCATCCAAAGTATCGACAACAACGGCACGATCCAAGATATCGCTCGCACTCACGGCCAATTCTAGGGCTTTGGGATGCGGAAATTCATGGGGCGCCACCAAATAGAGCGTGGAAAGCCCCATGGTTTTCATTGCTCGCGCCGCCGAGCCAATGTTGCCTGGGTGCGAGGTATTAACTAATACCATACGAATTTGATTTAACATGCGCGTATCTTATCATTCTTGATAGACAGCCAACACCCTTTCGTTTTATGATGGCGCCTCTAAAATAATCATGTGATGCTCTTTTAAAACTATGCGCGAACCTATAATCAATATTGCTGTCGATGCAGCACGGAGTGCCGGAACCATAATCATCCGGGCGCTGAAGCGTTTAGATGCGGTACAAGTGACTGAAAAAAACCCGAATGACTTTGTGACAGATATCGATCAGCGCGCTGAAAAAGAGATTATCAAACATATACGTAAGGCCTACCCTGCGCACGGCATTTTGGGTGAAGAAAGTGGCGAGTTAAAAGGTAATGATTATCAATGGGTTATTGATCCCATTGATGGGACGCGTAATTTCATCCATGGCTTTCCGCATTTTGCGGTTTCCATTGGTATCCTCTATAAAAATAAAATTCAACACGGCGTTATTTATGACCCTGTGCGCCAAGAATTATTTACGGCAACACGAGGGAAAGGCGCCTATCTTAACGAACGCCGCATCCGCGTCAGTACGCGAAAAAACCTCTCAGAATGCTTATTAGGCACGGGGTTTGCTTATCGCCATCAAGACCGTGAAAACCCCATCCCTCTCAAAGTCTTGGCTTCAGCCCTGCCCAACTGTGGTGACATCCGACGAGCAGGATCTGCCACCTTAGACCTCGCTTATGTCGCCTGTGGCCGTTTAGATGGCTTCTGGGAGTTTGGATTACATATTTGGGATATTGCCGCTGGTATCTTGTTGATTAAAGAAGCGGGCGGCCTGGTTTCAGATCCTGAGGGAGGCGAAACGTACCTCAAAACCGGCAATATTGTGGCAGCGAGCCCCGTTATCATGAGACAATTTTTAAAACTCATCCATACCCAGATTTAATACCTGCTATACTAAAAAGAAGAGTTAAGGATTTCAGTGAGGAACGCCTTATGTCATTTCTATATACTGCCAAAATCTATTTCGACAAGGGCGAAGTTGCCCACGAAAGTGGGAATGACATGGACGAGCTTTATAATTGGATGCTCATGAAAACCCAAGGTGCTTTTGGTAATTTTCATGGGGAAATTGTTGATAATAAAACAAAAAAAGTTGTTAAAGCGTTTCGCAAAGCCCCGCCGGATTAAGTTTTTATCTTATTTCTTGATAAACCCTCTAAGAGAAGATCTTATGCCCACTGATCCACGCCTTTATCCTCGCTTGGATGGTGATAATTCAATGTCAACAATATTGAGGAAATAAATAATTACCATATACATCGGAGTTGCAATCCGGATTTGCACGACAAATCCGGATTAGCACTACGAATATGCAGGATTATTCTTTCAATCCTGCATATTCGGAGTTATAATACGAATTTGCGCGTCATTTTCGGAGAGCATATCCTAATATGAAAAAGTTTCCTCGCTTACTTCATTTACCTGAAAAACGCAGTCTTTTTTTATTTGGCGCTCGTAATACCGGCAAATCAACATTCGTTAAAGAAAGATATGCCAATTCCAGTTTGCTGATAGACCTATTGAAAGGGAGCACCGAATCGCGTTTTGCCCATCGCCCTGATGAGCTATACGATATTGTCATGGCACTCCCAGAGAGCACTTCACACGTGATCATCGATGAAATACAAAAAAACCCAAAATTATTGGATGTGGTACATACCTTGATGGGAGAAACCAAAAAATACTTTATCATGACAGGCTCTAGCGCCAGGAAACTGAAGCAAGGAGGCGCTAATCTACTTGCTGGAAGAGCTTTCGTTTACCACATGTATCCATTAACTCACGTTGAGTTGGGAAACGTTTTTGATCTAGACCAAGCATTACAATGGGGAACGCTTCCTGAAATTTTTAGTTTAGATAGCGATGAGATGAAAAAAGAATTTTTATCTGCTTATGCACACACTTATTTAAAAGAAGAAATATGGAATGAACATTTTATCAAAGACCTTGATCCCTTCCGACGTTTCTTAGAAGTAACGGCTCAATGTAATGGCCAACAAATCAATTTTTCCAACATAGCACGAGACGTGGGTGTCACTGATAAAACAATTAAAGCTTATTATGCTATTTTAGAAGATACGCTCATTGGTTTTTTTCTTGAACCCTATCATGATTCTTTTCGCAAGCGACTCAGCCATCAACCTAAATTTTATCTTTTTGATACGGGCGTCACACGTGCCCTGGCTTTTTTAACGGATGTCAAACTTGCAAAAAAAACGGGGGCGTATGGCAGCGCTTTTGAGCATTTTATTATTCTAGAATGTTTGCGACTAAGCAGCTACCACCGATTGCAATATAAATTTTCCTATCTACGCACGCAAGACGATGTTGAAATTGATTTAATTGTTGAAAGACCTGGAAAAAAATTATTATGTATTGAGATCAAAAGCGCCGAGACCATTCAACGTGAAAATATTTCCGCTTTTATTTCAATCACCAAAGAAATAAAAAAATCAGAATCCATTTGTATTTGCAATGAAGAATATGCAAAGAAAATTGACCATGTTTTAGTACTACCTTGGAAATTAGCCTTACAAAAATATTTCTCCAACACTCCAGAAGAGACTTAATTTAAGACTAAGGCCTACCATCAATCACTTTCAACTTCGGCACCAAGTGATCGCGTTGTAATCCCAATGCCAACGTTAACGAACCCGCCACATAAATGGAAGAATAGGTTCCGACCACAATACCAATCATGAGCGCCAAGGCAAAACCATGCAGCAAACTACCGCCCAAGAAAAATAAAGCGAGCACCACGGTTAAGGTCAAGGCAGAAGTCATAATGGTTCGCGATAACGTTTGATTGATCGCTTGATTCATCACTTCTAACGCATTTAATTTTCTATATTTACGAAAGTTTTCGCGTACGCGATCAAAAATAACAATCGTATCATTCAAAGAATACCCAATCACCGTCAACACCGCCGCCAAGGCAATTAAATTAAATTCCACATGAAAGAAAGAAAAAATACCTAAGATAATAACGGGGTCATGTATTAAGGCGACCGTTGAACCCATAGAAAAACGAAAATCAAATCGGAACGCGATGTAAATCATCGTACCTAACAGTGCCACTAAAATCGCAATTAACCCTTTGCTCGCCATCTCTCCGCCCACTTGCGGGCCAATGTAACTGGACTCCGCAAGCTTTGCGCCAGGCAATGCCGCTAATACTTGATTCACCATCGCCGCTTGCACTTGCTCACTCATGCTTGCCGTTTGCTTTTGTTGTGGTACTAAACTAATGAGTACATCTTTCGAGGTGCCATAACTAATCACCACCGCTTCTGTAAAACCGGCTTTCTCTAAGTTATCGTGAATTTGATTTAAATTCGCTTCGGTAGGATAACTCACTTGAATTTGTGTGCCGCCCGTAAAATCTAATCCCCAATTTAACCCATACATCGCCAACGAAAAAAGCGATAAGACAAATAATATGATAGATAAAATCGCGGCACCTTTACGCTGTGCCATAAAATTAATAGTCGTATTCGATTTAAAAAATTCCATCGTCTTTTACATCCCAATTGAAATAGTTTTAACAGCACGGCCACCATAAATGAAATTCACAAGTGCGCGTGTTCCTGCAATCGCCGTAAACATAGACGTGATTAAGCCAATAGTGACGGTAATCGCAATGCCTTTGACCACACCCGAGCCCATGCTAAATAAAATCATCATCACAATTAAGGACGTCATATTCGCATCTAAAATAGTTGTGAATGCGCGTTTATAGCCCTCATGAATACTGCCTTGCACGCCCACACCACGTCGCAATTCTTCGCGAATACGCTCAAAAATCAGTACATTCGCATCGACTGCCATACCGACGGTCAAGACAATACCTGCAATGCCTGGCAACGTTAATGTCGCTCCCAACAAGGAAAGCGCAGCTACGATGAGGACTAAATTCATCAACAGCGCGATGTCGGCGATCACACCTAAAAGACCGTAATAAAGCGCCATAAAAATAATCACAAGCGCCATGCCAATTTCAACAGACATCACCCCCATATGAATATTTTGTTTACCTAAACTCGGGCCCACTTGACGCTCTTCAAGATAAGTGACTGTCGCCGGTAATGCGCCTGCTCGCAATAACAACGCCAATGTTCGCGCTTCATTTTGATTGGTGAGACCCGTAATTTGAAAGCTTGCCCCCAAAGCATTTTGAATCGTCGCCACACTAATAATGCTACGTTCCGTTTGATAATTAATCATCGGTTTACCCGCAGCATCTACCCCTGGCGAAGATTTCACTTCTACAAACTCTACCGCCATCGGCTTGCCAATATTGTCGGCAGTCGTTGTCGTAAACAATGAATCACCACCGCCATTTAAACGCACCGCCACATTCGCACGACCATCTTCACCAAACCCTGAGGTCGCACTTACAATGGAAGAACCGCGTAAAATAATTTGGTTTTTTAATAAAATTGGACGCCCATGATCATATTGATAAAGACGCGTATCGGGGGGAGAAACACCGCTTGAAGCAGCAGAAGCCGCATCGTGGTCGATATCTACCATATGAAATTCGAGCGTAGCTGTTTTTCCTATAATATTTTTAGCTTCCGCCGTATCTTGAATGCCTGGCAAATCAATAGAGACACGACTTTCCCCTTGTTGTTGCACAATGGCTTCGGAAACGCCTAATTCATTAACGCGATTTCGCAAGGTATTCATTTCTTGTTCTAATACTTCTTTACGCGCTTCAATAACAGCCGGCTGGGATAACGCGCCTTGCAAACTCAGTTGATTATTTGAAGTTTGTTTTTCCCACACAAATTCATTGTAACGACGAGACACAAAATCATAAGCAGAATTCAAATCAGCTAACGAACGAAAAACGAGGACCACTTGATTATTGGCCTGACGCGTAATATCCGTATAACGAATGTGTTCATCACGCAACGCTTGTCCAATCCCGTGTAAATCACCTTCTACGCGCTGATTGATGACCGAGTCCACATCCACCTGCAATAAGAAATGCACACCACCGCGCAAGTCTAAACCGAGTTTCATCGGCACGCCGCCAATTGATTTTAACCAGGTAGGTGTCGCTGGTGATAAATTTAAAGCGACTAAATAATTATCGCCTAACGCTTTTTGAATCACGTCTTTTGCTTTTAATTGCGAATCCGTTGAAGTGAAACGAAATAACAACACATGGTTTTGAAATAAAATATCGTGATAAGCAATATTGGCGCTCGTTAACGCGTCTTTCACCGTTGAAAGTGTTTGATTATCTACGACCGTAGAGTTCGCACCCACAATTTGCACGGCAGGATAATCGCCATACATATTGGGTGCGGCATATAAAAATGCCGCCACGATCACCCCAATCATTAATAAATATTTCCATATCGGATAACGATTAATTAACGCAGCCATGAGTCAAGCTATCCTTCTACTATTATTATTCAATCGACTTTAATGTGCCTTTCGGTAACACGCTAGAAACTGCTGATTTTTGCATCACAATATCGACATTGTTAGCAATGGTTAACGTCATGTATTGATCATTTAGTTTGCTAATACGGCCTAATAAACCGCCCACCGTAAGGACTTCATCGCCTTTGGCAATCGAACCTAACATGGCTTGTTGTTCTTTGGCGCGCTTCGATTGCGGACGCCACACGGCAAAATAAATAAAGATAAAAAACACAGCAAAAATAACTAAAAATGACAGACTGCTGCCTTGCTGAGCGGTCGCACCCACCGTATCGGCATGTGCTGGGGAAATGATGAAGTTTAAAATTGGATTAGTCATAAGAATGGCCTTTTTCGCTTTCAAAAATGAAGTGATTATAGCGAAAGGATGCGGGTGATACAAATTAAATCAAGGCTTAAATCAAGGCTTCTTATTTAATTTAAATAAACGAAGCCAGCATTCATTTTCCTCATCCCTGGTGATATTATTTTATGCACCTTGATCAGCTTTCACTATTCGCCATTTTCGGGGCTAGCACGTTCACAATATTTGTTTCGGCTCGCGTATTTCGCTGTCTACGCTTCGTCACTTTTGTTACCGCCAGCAACGCAAGACTCGCTATGTGATGAAGCTGGCTACTCCTTTCACAACGGGACTTTCACCCGCAAGATAAGTGCGGCTTCGCCTGACGCACCTGGGCTTTGGCCATTTATCCAAAGACAAAAGCATTAAGAAGTTCCGTCGAAGCATAGTATATCTGTTATAAAATCAATTAGTTACCAATTTAAATGGGTATTTAATTTACAATTATAATTTTTTATGTGATAATTTATGCAAAATAATAATTGCGTGAAAATTAAATAATTCGAGGAATTAAAAAATGATGCCCAGCGAGAAATCAGCCATTTTAGCTTTTCCAGCAGAAAGACAGGAAACAAACAATAAAGTTATTCTTACTTTACCTGACTTAACTGCTGCACAACAATTAAAAAAAACGTTGTTAGAAAATAGCATCATCACCGACTCTCATATTATTATTGGCCAGGAATCCTCACCAAGAATAAAGGGGAAATTATCAGAAGATGATAACAACACCTCAGAAAAAATAAGCTATCATTACACCTTCGAGTTAACCTCCACTGAATATCAGACGCTTCAGGAAATAGAAACGAATGTTAATGCAACCCCCCACGAAACAACGAAGCCCAAGCAAGACACTTCAACAAATAAGCAATTATCATTTTTTGCTGGTCTTCCTCGCGAGGTTATTAAAACAGAGATTGGCCAATATCTTTCAACAATCGACAAAAAGAGTTTAGCTCATAAAAATAGACATCTTTCCTTATGGTTAAAAGACGAAATCAAACCTGCCAATGATTTAATTAGGCAATTTGTTACCTTGGTTGCCCATGGTAAGAAAGATGAAGTTGAAGCCATGCTGAAAGATGATCCTAGATTATTACTCTATAAAGCAGAGGTTGTTGATGAAGCAGGACGTACTCTTTACGGAACGGCTTATCAAATTGCCTTAGGGGCAAAAGACATTAGCATTCATCCGGGTGTCAAAGAAACAGAAGAAATGGCTGAAATGATCGAGCGTTATTTTAAAGAAAAAATACCTGATGGCGAAAAAATGATGGCTGAGCAGAAGGCCGAACAGTTTCCAAAGGGATGGGAAGATGAAGAAAAAATACGAAAACAAAATGATTCTGTTGCATTAAAGAAAGTCTTTGAAGCGATTAAGAATGCAAAGGTAGATCAAAATGGGCAATTAGATAAAAGTGCTGAAGAGGCTGTCAAAACATTTCAATCTTATTTAAAAGAGACACAAACCAGGCACATTATAAAAACGGGCTATCATTTTAATGATGCCTTGTTTGAAGAAGCGTGTCAGTTGTATGAGGATAATTACAGTGATTTTGGTGGTTTTAATAGTCCAAAAAATAGATTAGCGGCAATCAATGTCATTGGTGGCATACAAGCCTATTTTACCGCAAATCTTGCCCAGGCTGCATGTACTGGTTTTAAGCGTTGTGTAGACGAGAAAAAAGCGATAGTGCGGTCGAAGTTACTTGATGATAAGCGGACGTTATTTTTTGATTCTAAGCTCGGTGTTGGTCATTTCGTTTATAGTTATTTCAGCGGACGCGTGTGTATGTCTGCCTACTGCCATACTGCTTTGGTGCGGCGGCTCGCTTGGTCATTTTCACAACTTATGTCAAGCAAAAACGAGAACATGGACAGAGTTACACAGCCAAAGGCGGCGTCGTTTCTAAATTATTGAGGTGGTGACGCTGCAATAGGCTAGCTGCGTGCGCGGCTGGCTTTATATCCCAGCACGCCTCAATAAACCAGATAACGAGTTCTTGATATGTCCATGAGTCAATCGTTTTCACCCATCGCAAGATCAACGCCATCACTGTCAGATATTCTTGCCTTCGTTAGACGCAATATTAAAGTAATTAGCCCTCGGTCTAAGGTATCGACACATCATTTCGTAAGTATTCAGATAACCCGTTGTCAATAACGATTGAAACCCCTCTCCCGCCGCTAGGTTATTGATAATTAATTGAATTTCCTAGCGGGAGAGGGTAGGGTGAGGGAAAAATAATGATTGATTTTAAATCGCGATCGCGTGAACTACGTAAAAAAAGCGTTTTTACTGAAAGGGTCATGTGGCGTTTATTACGTAACCGACGATTAAATAAATTTAAATTTCGAAGACAATACGTTATTGAACCTTTTATTGTCGATTTTATTTGTATTAGTAAAAAATTAATTATTGAATTAGATGGTGAATATCATCAATATCAACAAGAATATGATCTAGATAGGGCTAGATATTTAGAGTTAAAAGGATATCACGTACTGCGATTTCAAAATGAATTTTTATTTGCGAAAGAAGATGCTGTATTAAATGCCATTATTGAAGCGCTAGAAAGGTAACTGTTTTTCCCTCACCCTACCCTCTCCCGCTAGGAAATTCAATTAATTATCAATAACCTATCGGCGGGAGAGGGGTTTCAATCGTTATTGACAACGGATTATCCGAATACTTATGCGAATCAAGTAACTTAGCAAAGAGGGTTGCTAAGTCTAACCATTTGTAAGGAGTTTTTCGAAGTGTCCCATCATTTCGTAACTTTAAAGTTCTATAGCCCCCGCTCCATCCACATCGCATCGCCATAACTATAAAACCGATAATTTTCTTTCACAGCCACACGATACGCTTCCATCACACGTTCATAACCGCCAAATGCCGAGGTCAGCATTAATAAAGTGGAAGAAGGTAAATGCATATTGGTGATCAAGGCGTCCGCGCTATGAAAAACATGGCCGGGATAAATAAAAATGCGCGTCTCACCGCTAAAGGGTTTCACTTCACCATCCACGACGGCTGATTCCAGCGCACGTAAACTCGTGGTGCCGACAGAAATCACGCGACGACCACGCGCTTTCGTCGCTTTAATTTGCTCGCATAATTCCGCGGAAATTTCTAAATATTCCGCGTGCATTTGATGTTCTTTAATATTTTCCACGCGAATCGGCGCAAAGGTTCCAGCACCAATGTGTAATGTTAAATAACCAAACTGAACATTTTTCTCGCGTAATTTAGTTAACAATTCTTCATCAAAATGAAATCCTGCGGTGGGTGCAGCGACTGACCCTTTATGTTTAGCATAAACCGTTTGATAACGCTCTTTGTCACTGTCATCAGGCAAGCGATGCATGTAAGGCGGCAACGGAATTTGGCCTATCGCTTCGATCACTTCTAAAATGGTTCGATCATTATTGCCATAACTGATTTCATAAAACTTATCCGGACGTCCCTCAATTTTTAAGCGTATATCAGAGGCGAATATTAATTCCTCGTCTATACGCGGCGGCTTACTTGCTCTTATTTGACCTAAAATACGATGAGAGCTTAAAATACGCTCGACTAATATTTCAACACGACCACCCGTTATTTTTGAGCCAAAAAGCCTAGCAGGGATCACTTTAGTGTCATTAAAAACCAATAAATCCTGAGGCTGAATCAAATCGATCACATCCGCAAATCGCTGATGTCTTACACCGCTACCGCCTTCGCCCAGGCAAAGTAATCGACTAGCACTACGTTTTTCAACAGGATAGCGCGCAATCAATTCGGAGGGTAAGTCAAAATAAAAGTCATCTAGTGTCATTGTGAGAAATGTCTTAGCTCGTTTAATGTTTTTGGCTGATAGTCGTTCAACTCATTTTCAGATAAATTAAAATGGCTGGTTATTCTATAGGAAGAATAGAAAATGGAAAAGAGAAACATGCACGAAGGACAAAAAGTAGCTCCTATCAGTGATGAACTTCAAATGGCCATTGCACAGCTCATCAAACGTATGCGCGACGGTGATACCCTACCCCAAAGCGATGCGACAAAAATCAATCAAAAAAGTCGGTAATAAACCTAATATCAACGCTGCATTGCCATTCGGTCTCGACTCTATTTGAGAACCACACCAAACGTACCATTGAACCCTGGTATTGACGTGCAGGCTCCGAAGGTACCGTCTCCCTGAATAGGACAGACATAAACATTGTTACCAAAACTTTGTGAAATATACGCTACGGTGTTTGCGGGATTGATTGCAATCATCCACACATTGGTAAGACCATTTAAAAAAGAGCCCGCAATAAAACAACTATTAAAATGAGAAGTATTGTTAGCTGTTGTAGAACAACCGTATACCGTGTTTGCGCCGTTGTCGACGATATAAATGGTTTCGCCAGAACTATTGAGTACCGTTCCTGCCAAGTCAGTAGAAAAAATAAAACCACTGCCTCCCGTTTTTAAAGCGCAATTATTAAATACCGTTCCATTGACAGAACATACGGTTAATCCCGCCGTACCATAAGAAGACGTGAGATAAGCTGTTGTGTCATTTTTATTTAGAGTAATTCCTATTTGATAATTACTCGTATTATTTGCGCCGGTGTCTGAACAATTTGGATTGATCGTCCCATTACCGTTAATCGGACAGGCAATCACCATGGGTTGATAAGTGAAGTTATCATATCCGCCGTAATAGGCGATGGTACCTGCGGAGTTTAAAGTAACCGTGCCATAGTATGCTATAAAATTACTCGGTGTCGCCAAAGTGACTGTCGAACAAGGATTAAACGTACCGTCTGCATTAATTGAACATTGATAAACCTCTGGGCCGACAGCTTCAGCAGTGAGATAGGCCATGGTACCTAACGAATTCAGTGCAATGCCTTCGGCGCCAGGAATAGTGGCCCCTCCACCCGAGTTGACACAAGAAAGAATCGCACCAGTAGTTTGATTCAGCGTACACAAGGATGCGGGGGCGACAGAGGTAGAACTATTATAATCGACAACGTACAAATATCCTGGCATAGACGGCGCGGGCGGTGTTGCTGTAACAGAAATATCATCCACATGCTGGCACGACAATGGCCCGAGACCATCTAAGCACAACACGACATTCATTTTTCCTGTTGGACCATTAATGGATATTGTCGCTGGCTGCGTGTCGCTCGTTGGAAATAGACAATAGCCATCCGCATTGGGAGAACATTCTGTCCCTGCATTCTTGAGACTATAACCTGATGAAGTAATTTGAATACCGGCATGAGGATAGGCATGATGAGCCACGGTAGTTCTGATAGTTAATACAGCACCACTCGCTGTCACATTAAATAAAGCGCCCGCAGAATAGGCATCATTGATGCCAGCAAATAACAAACCCGCCAGCATTACGACATGGATCAAAATATTTTTCATTTAAATCATCCTTGATTATCAATTAAGTTACCCCAAAGCAATTCGACAAAAATCAATCAAAAAAGTCGGTAATAAACCCAATATCAACGCTGCGCTGCCATTCAAGCTAATCGCCGCGAACATCCCTTTGGACATCACAATCGGTGTTTTCGAGGCTTTTTCTGTGGGCTCTTCGAAATACATGAACATGACCACGCGCAGATAATAATACGCGCCAATAATCGCAAACACTAAAGCCAATACCGCGAGCCAAATATAGCCACCCTGCACCAACGCTTCTAATAAACCTAATTTTGCTAAGAAACCCACTGTCGGTGGAACGCCAGCCATAGAAAATAAAAGTAATAACATCATGAAAGCGAGCCACGGATTGCGTGCATTGAGGCCCCGATAATCTTCCAAGTTCTCAAGCTCTACCCCTTTGTCTGTCATAATCACGATAATGGCAAATACACCCGCTGCCACAATCGCATACGTTGTAATATAAAATAAAGCCGCCGAATAACCTGAAGTCGTGCCCACTAAGACACCTAATAAGGTATAACCCACATGCGCAATAGATGAGTAAGCTAACATGCGTTTTAAATTCGCTTGCGCGATTGCCAATAAATTTCCAAAGCCCATCGATAAAATAGAAATGACGATGATGATCTGTGACCAACTCGCTTGTAGTGAGGGCAACATTTGCGTCAAGAGGCGTATCAACAGCACAAAAGCCGCGACTTTTGGCGCGCTCGCAATAAACAATGTTGTGGGCGCGGAAGCCCCTTGATACACATCAGGCACCCACATATGAAACGGCACCGCACCTAACTTAAACACGACGCCGGCAATAATAAAAATCAACGCGACCATTAACACCGTGCTATGGGAAGATTGTAAAACCACCGCCACTTCATGCAATTGAATTTGACCCGTTACACCATAAATTAATGACATCCCATACAACAACATCCCCGAAGCGAATGCGCCTAAAATAAAATATTTCATCGCGGCTTCCGTAGATGCCGTGGAATGCTTATGCATCGCCACCATCGCATACAAAGGTAAAGAAAGTAATTCCAAACCCAAATACAAGGTCAATAAACTCACGGCTGAGACCATGACCGACATGCCTAAGACTGCAAATAAACCTAGTAAATAATAATCCGATCGCGAGGTATCATGATATTGCAAATATCGATACGCATAAGCAAACGCAAAAAAACTAAAAATATAAATAAACAATTTACTTAATGAACCCAAGGCGTCCATCACATAATGACCGTCAAATAAAGTCACTGCACCCGCTGTTGATTTGAATTGTATAAAGACGAGTACAGAAACAGCGACTAAAGTTAACTGCGTTAAAATGAAAGGCAAAATAGTTTGTTTTTTAGGAAGAAAAGCTTCAAGCAAAAGAATTACCGAGACCATGACGGCTAAGATTACTTCGGGCAACATCATCATATCGTTCATCCTCTAGCTATAAAAAATTTCTTTCGGTACGTTAAATGCTAACTGCGGTGGTAAACTTTGCGTTAGCAAATGACCAATGGTCGCGTGCATCGCATTAATAATCGGTGCCGGATAAAGACCTAAAAATAAAACACCTGCTGCTAATAAAATATAATTAATTTTTTCGCTCCACGTAATATCTTTCATTTCAGCGACTTGTTGATTCGCAATCGGGCCAAAGAAAACCCGTTTATACATCCACAAAGTATAAGAAGCGCTCAAGACGAGCGTGAGGGTTGCAAACGCCGCCACCCAAAAGTGCACTTGGAATGCGCTTAAGATCACCATGAATTCGCCGACAAAACCCGCAGTCCCCGGCAAACCCACATTCGACATTGCAAACAACATAAAGAAAGCCGCGAAAACAGGCATGGTATTGGCCACCCCGCCATAATCTTTGATGAGACGGCTGTGATTATAAAATCGATCAGCTAACAATCCGACACCCAAGAACATCGCGCCCGAACCAAACGCATGCGAAATCATTTGAATCACAGCACCCTCTAAACTCATGTACGCATCTTCAAGCGTACGCATGTGTGTCACAATGTCATACATCATGAAACAACCTAAAGTCGCAAAACCCATGTGCGCAATCGAAGAATAAGCGATTAATTTTTTCATATCGGTTTGCACAATCGTAATCAAACCAATATAAATAATCGCAATGAGCGACAACACAATCATGAACCACGCGAGGGCCGAAGCGGCGAGCGGCGCAATCGGCAAGCTAAATCGCAAGAATCCGTAAATACCTAACTTCAACATTAATGCCGCTAACACCACAGAGCCCCCAGCGGGCGCTTCGGTGTGCGCATCCGGCAACCACGTGTGTACTGGCCACATGGGTATCTTCACTGCAAATGCTAAAAGAAAAGCAAAAAACAGCCATTTTTGTACAGTGAGGGTGAGCGGCAAGCCATAATACTTTTCAATCATGAACGAACCCGTTTCATGATTTAAATATAAAATGGCGACTAGCATTAAAATCGAACCCAAAAAAGTATATAAAAAAAACTTGATCGACGCATAAGAACGATCACGTCCGCCCCAAATACCGATGGATAAATACATGGGAATGAGCATGCCTTCCCAAAAAATATAAAATAAAATCGCATCCATGGCACAAAACACACCGACCATCATGCCTTGCAAAATTAAAAAATTAGCTAGGTATTGCGACACGCGTTTTTTTACCATCGTGCAAGCGGCAATCATCACGAGTAAACCGGTGAAGTTCGTTAAGATCACCATCAATAAAGAAATACCATCAATCCCTATCGCATAATTAATGTGATACACCGGAATCCACGAATGAAATTCTATAAATTGCATTTCATAAGATTGATTGTTAAATCCTAAATATAACGGAACGCACAATAATAAATTAATCACCGCTGTTGTAACCGCAATCGCACGCGCTTTATTGGCATGTTGATCACTGCCCATGCATAACACGAGCAATGCGCCTAATACCGGTAACCAAATAAGAATGGATAACAATTAAAATCCTCCCACATACCAAGCTAATAACACCACTACCCCAATCACCATGGCTAACGCATAATGATATAAATAACCGGTTTGTAAACGACGCGTGATTTTTGCCGCCCAGCGCACGAGATGCCCGGTGCCATTCACCATCACCCCATCAATTAATTTCTCATCACTCACTTGATAAAACACTTCGCCGGCTTCTTGCGTGCCACGCACAATCACTTTTTGATTGAACGCATCGAAACCATATTTATTTACTAATACAGAATAAATCCACGAAAAACGCTGCTTCAAACTTTCTGTGACTTTGGGATAACCAACAACAAAGAACCATGCGGAAAAAATACCCGCAATCGCAAACCAAAATGGCAAGGTTTCTCCCGCGCTTAATGCCATCACATTGGCACCACGAAAGGTTGTCGCCCATTGTTGTAAGACATTATGCGCGGGCAACACAAAAACCGAGTTCCCTAAAACGCTGGGATGATGCGCTAACATCGGCCCAATGAGTACCTCTCCTGATAGTACGCTGGGAATCGCGAGCGCCACCAACGGCAACAACACGACCCAAGGCGATTCTTTAATTTTTCCACGCAAATGCGGATCAGTGTGATCATCCATATGAAAAGTCATGAATAACGCGCGGAACATATAAAGCGGCGTCACAAAGGCACCGGCTAACACGCAATAATAAGCATAGGCAGCCCCCGGTACTGTGCTTAAGTGTACCGCTTCAATAATCGCATCTTTAGAATAAAATCCAGAAAAAGGCGGAATGGCACAGAGCGCCAACGTACCGATCACAAACGTTAAATAAGTCACCGGTAAATAACGTGCAAGCCCACCCATCTTTCGCATATCCTGCTCATGATGCAAAGCAATAATCACTGAACCTGCCGCTAAAAATAATAACGCCTTAAAAAAAGCATGGGTGATTAAATGAAAAATCGCGCCGTCATACGCCGATGCGCCTAAGGCGACCGCCATATAACCGAGTTGTGAAATCGTCGAGTACGCAATCACGCGTTTAATATCATATTGCACCACCGCCAATAACCCCATAAAAAATGCCGTGGTGCCACCTAACATTAAAATAAAACTTAACGCCGCAGATGACTGTTCAAACAAAGGCGACATGCGCGCCACCATATAAATGCCCGCGGTCACCATGGTCGCGGCATGAATCAAGGCTGAAATAGGGGTCGGACCTTCCATCGATTCCGGCAACCACACATGCAAAGGAATCTGTGCTGATTTACCCATCGCGCCAATAAAAAGTAAAAAGCAAATCACAGAGATCACTGGCACCGGATAACTAATCACCACTTCCATAGTACGATTGACGACATTAGGAATTTGATCAAAGACTGCGTGATAATTGAGCGTACCAAAGTACATAAGCACCGCGGCGATCGCGAGTAAAAAACCCATATCGCCCACACGATTCACCAAGAACGCTTTCAAACTACCAAAATTAGCCGGTTCGCGTTTAAACCAAAATCCAATGAGTAAATAAGAGACTAATCCCACACCTTCCCAACCAAAAAACATCAGGAAAAAATTATCCGCTAAAACCAATATCAACATCGCAAACGTAAATAAAGACACATAACTAAAAAAACGTTGGTAACCCGGATCGTCAGCCATATAACCAATGGTATAAATATGCACCATAAATGAAATGAATAAGACCGTACTCAGCATCACAGTACTCAAGCGATCGAGTAAAATCGCCACATCAAAATGAAACAGTCCCGCCGTTCCCCAGGTATAAAAAACATAATCAATCGGCGCATGGTTATCCCATACCATCACTTTTAAAAGATAAAGTGAAATAAAAAAAGCGATACCCACCAGCGTATTCAACACACGATGTGTCCAGAGGCGCCCCAGGATTTTTCCGCCTAATCCTGCAAGCAATGCGCCCAAGAGCGGCAATAACGCCACGCTGATGCCTAACCAACTGAGTGTTTTATCCACGTGTTTACCCTTTCAATGTATCTAAGTTTTGCACTTCAATCGTGCCGCGTTTACGATAAAAAACCACTAAAATCGCAAGCCCAATCGCTGCTTCTGCTGCCGCTACCGTTAAAATAAAAAAGACAAATACTTGGCCGATGGCATTCCCTAAGAAATAAGAGAACGCAATAAAATTGGTATTCACCGCAAGTAAAATTAATTCGATAGACATCAGTAACACGATTAAATTTTTACGATTTAAAATGATCCCCGCCATGCCGATGCCAAATAATACTGCTGCCAACATTAAATATTCATTTAAACTAACCATGCCGTTCATCCTTGATAATGCGTAAACGCTCTTCTTTAGTCACAGTCATTTGCTGATTGGGATGTTGCACGCGACGACGCGTGTGTCTATGCGTTAAGGTAATCGCCGCAATCATCGCCGCCAACAATAAAAGGCCCGCTATCTCAAACGGATATAAATATTGCGTGTATAACAATAACCCCAACATCGAAATATTGCTAAAATCAGCGGGTTCATTTGCAGGTACCGGCATCGCTGTTAATACGGAATGTGAATTCAACGCCAATAAAATGAGCGCGGTTAATAATAAGGCGAGGATGATTCCAAAAGGTAAATACCGCACAAATCCGCTTTGTTTGACTTCGCGATCGATATTCAACATCATCACAACAAATAAAAATAATGTCATGACCGCGCCCACATACACCAATAATAAAATGAGTGATAAAAATTCCGCGCGTAGCGTCATCCAAATACCCGCCATCGCAAAAAAAGTGATGACAAGTGACAACACACTGCGCACCGGATTGCGTGCCGTAATCACCGCAATCGCAGAACCAACGGCGATGCTCGCGAATATATAAAATATAAAATTTAATGCCATTTAATAGCTCCGCTTATCTGTATTTTTCATCTTCTTTCCGGTCTCGCGCGATTTCAGGCTCATATTTATCACCAATCGCCAACAACTTATCTTTCGTCATAATATTTTGACCGCGTTCTGAAAAGTGATAATCCGACATGTTCGTGAGTACTATCGAATCCACCGGGCACGATTCTTCACACATGCCGCAATAAATACATTTAAATAAATCAATTTCATATTTCGTCGTGCGACGCGTGCCATCTTCACGTGGCTCCGAATCAATCGTGATCGCGAGTGCCGGACAAACGGCTTCGCATAACTTACACGCAATGCAACGTTCTTCACCATTCGGATAACGGCGTAACGCATGCAGCCCACGAAAACGCGGTGAAACCGGCGTTTTTTCTTCGGGATACATAATCGTATATTTCTTTTTCCAAAAATATTTGCCGGTGATTTTCATCCCCGTGAGCATGTCCCACAGTGCAAGACTTTTAATGGCTCGTGACATTCGCTTCCACATACTCACCTCTATGCCCACCACGGACTTAATTTAAATTGGACGGCTAATGCAATCACAATCACCCACACCAACGTTAACGGAATAAATACTTTCCAACCTAATCGCATGACTTGATCATAACGATAGCGCGGAAACGTCGCTCTAAACCATAAATAACAATATAAAAAGAAACTCATCTTAGCTAACAACCAAATATAGCCCGGCACAAAGGCAAAGCACGCGCCTAAATAAGGAATATTTTGAAAAGGTGATAACCAGCCGCCTAAAAATAAAAGTGAAATAAGCGTCGAAATCAGCACCATATTCGCGTATTCCGCAAAGAAAAATAACGCGAACGTCACACCTGAATATTCCACATGAAACCCGGCGACTAATTCCGATTCACTTTCGGCGACATCAAATGGCAAGCGATTGGTTTCCGCAACACCCGAAATCCAATAGACAATAAATAACGGCAATAACGGTAACCAATACCAATGCCAAAACCCGCCATTTTGCGCAGCGACAATGTCTTGAAAATTAAGCGAGCCCGCCGCCATCATCACACCAATCAACGCAAAACCCATTGCAATTTCATATGAAATCGCTTGCGCGGCAGCGCGTAATGCGCCGAACATCGCATATTTGGAATTCGAGGCCCAGCCCGCAATCATAATGCCATACACGCCCACCGAAGAAATGGCGAGCGTATATAAAAGACCCGCATTAATATTCGCAACCACGACACCTTTATCAAACGGAATCACCGCCCAACCGACAAGCGCCGTGCCAAAACTTATCATGGGTGCAATCACAAATAAAAATTTATTAGAGGCGGTCGGCACAATAATTTCTTTGGTGAGCAACTTAATCGTATCCGCAAACGGCTGCAATAAACCAGCCGGCCCCACGCGATTGGGGCCAATACGCACGTGCATATAACCAATCACTTTGCGTTCTAAATAAGTGAGATATAACACGACCACGACCAAACCAATCACAATCGCGAGCGCTTTTAATACAATGAGAGCGATGAGATAAATAGAGGCTAGCATTTTCCTACCTCCATCTCACCGATAAGATCACCGAGTACTGCTGTGGAGGGTACGCCGCCCGGCACCCACACCGTCTCTAACGCCATGCGCTTATCGAGCACCAATGGCAACGTGACGTCGGCACCCGCTTGCTTTACTGTGACTTTGTCACTGTCTTGCAAATGATATTTCGCCGCGGTCTCGGGATGCATTTTGGCGACATTCACATCACCCATCATCAACGTTTGTGCTTCTTGCAAGGGTTCTGCACGACGCACGATGCTATCGATTTGATAGAGCGGCACTTCACCTAATCGCGATAACGCGGGTGTTGCTACCGTTTGATCATTTGCCCATAGAGCGGCATTTTGGCCTAATTGCGCGATTTTCGCCTGATTTTTTATTAATAAATTTTCCAATTCTTGCTTCACTTCTTCCGAACTTTCATAACTAAAATGATCCAATTCTAAAAAGTTTCCGAGTGCGCGAAGCACTTTCCAAGCCGGTCTCGCCTGCGCAAAAGGCGTCGCAACACCCGCAAAAGATTGCCACTCCCCTGTCACATTCACATACGTTCCCGAGGTTTCTGTGAAGGGAACAATGGGCAAAATCACATCGGCATGCGCCTCAATACTCGCGTTTTTATACATCGATAAGGCCACCACTAGAGCTGCTTTTTCGATTGCTTTTGTCGCAAGTGAAGCATTCGCACAGTCAAATTCAGGCTCAACATTCAATAAAATATACGCGGATCGTGCCTCTTTTAAGGCCTCATACGCATTCATTCCGGGTTGATTTATAGTACTGCCAGCAGCAGTACGATGCGGAATCGCGCCGGCAATCCAGGCACCAGAAGCGTTCGCACCCTCGGTCATCACACCGAATTTGGCCTTAGTTTCCGCGGCAATTTTTGCAATTTCCGCATGAATTTCCGACGCATTTGGGGAAGACATCGCGGCAAATCCCATCAAAATAAAAATATTTTTCTTATTTTTCAATAAGTTGCGAACATCGTCCGATTTTAAATGCGCTAAAATTTTATGCGGTGCGACTATTTTTTTATGCGAAATATTGAAATTAAAATCGTAATCGACCGCATTAATTGCAATTATTTCCGCGCCTTTTAAGGCCGCTTGACGCACGCGAAGCGCAGCTAATGGCTGCTCTTTTTGCACATTTCCGCCCACTAAAACGATCGCATCACACTGTTCCAGCTCATCAAAAGTAATATTTAATTGCGGAAATAAGCCCGCATTTTCTTGATCACGCGTATCGATTTGACGCAAACGATGATCGATATTTGAAGAGCCTAACGCGCGAATTATTTTTTGTAAGAGATAAAATTCTTCTAAAGTTGAACTGGGGGACGCAAGTGCGGCAAGCTTTTCTGCGCCCTCATGCGCGATAATTTCGCGTAATCCTGTTGCAGCGAAGGCCAATGCTTTCTCCCAACTGGTCGTTTTCCATTCGCCATTCACGCGAATTTTCGGCTCTTTTAAGCGGTCAGCGTGATCTAATGCCGTGTAAGCAAAACGATCGCGATCAGAAATCCACGTTTGATTGATAGTCATATTTTCACGCGAGACCACACGCATGACTTTGCCATATAACGTATGCACATAAACATTCGAACCCAAACAATCATGCGGACTAATCGAAGGCGTTTGTTGCAATTCCCACGCGCGCGCGGTGAAACGATAAGGTTTAGAGGTTAAGGCACCGACCGGACATAAATCAATAATATTGCCAGACACTTCAGACGTCATCGCTTGCTGCACATACGTGCCAATTTCTGTATGCTCGCCGCGGAAAGTCGCGCCCAATTCACGCACGCCCGCAATCTCAGAACCAAATCGCACGCAACGCGTGCAATAAATGCAACGCGTCATTTCGGTCGCAATGAGTGGCCCTAAATTTTCGTTGGCAAGCGCACGCTTGCATTCGTCATAGTCGGATGTCGATGCGCCGTAGCCCATCGATAAATCTTGCAATTCACATTCGCCACCTTGATCGCAGACGGGACAATCGAGCGGATGATTAATCAATAAAAATGCCATCACCGCACGTTGCGCATCTTTGGTTTTTTGCGATTGCGTAAATACTTTCATGCCCGGCATGACCGGTGTTGCACACGCGGGTAAGGTCTTCGGTGCCTTTTCCACTTCGACTAAACACATGCGGCAATTCGCCGCAATCGATAAGTGTTTGTGATAACAAAAACGCGGAATATAAATGCCCGCGCGATCGGCGACTTGCATCACCATCTCAGAGGGATTCGCCGTTAAGGTTTGACCGTCAATTTCAATTTCGATTGTGGTTTTTTGATCGCTCATGTCATCGTCTCCGGCAAACAATGGCCATGTAGAACGTGATAAACAAATTCATCATAAAAATGTTTCAAACATCCGGCGACAGGCCAAGCCGCCGCTTCGCCAAATGCACAAATGGTGCGGCCTTCAATGCTTTTTGCCGTGCCGCGTAATATTTCAATATCGGCAAGTGTGGCAGTACCCGCTTCAATAGTACTCACTAATCGATATAACCAACCCGTGCCTTCGCGACACGGCGTACACTGACCGCATGATTCTTCCATATAAAATTTCGAAATGCGTTTTAATAATTTCACAATGCACACGGTTTCATCGAGCACTATCACCGCACCCGAACCTAATCCCGAGCCCGCTTTTTGAATCGAATCAAAATCCATATCCAAATTCATCATCACATCCGCGGGTAAAATCGGCATCGAAGAACCACCAGGAATCACTGCTTTTACCCGATGTCCCGCGCGCACGCCGCCAGCCATCGCGAGTAAATCTTTAAACGGTGTGCCTAATGGAATTTCAAAGTTGCCGGGTTGATTCACGTGACCCGTGACGGAAAAAATTTTGCAACCGCCATTATTGGGTTTACCTAAATTTAAAAACCATTCCGAACCTTTTTCTAAAATGACCGGGACCGTGGCATACGTTTCCGTATTGTTGATGGTGGTCGGCTTGCCATACAAACCTTTCGCTGCAGGAAATGGCGGCTTAAAACGCGGCAAGCCGCGCTTGCCTTCGAGCGATTCCATCATCGCGGTTTCTTCGCCGCAAATGTAAGCGCCCGCACCTAAATGCGAATGCAATTCCACATCAAATCCAGAACCCAAACAATTTTTGCCTAATAATCCCGCTTCACGCGCTTCTTTCAACGCCGATTCAAAGCGTTCATACGGCTCAAAATATTCGCCGCGAATATAGTTATAACCAACTGATGCCCCCATCGCGTACGCCGCAATCAACATGCCTTCAATTAATTGATGCGGATTAAAGCGCAAAATATCGCGATCTTTGCACGTGCCTGGTTCACCTTCATCCGAATTACATAAAATATATTTTTGACCGGGTAAATCTTTGCGAACAAAACTCCATTTTAATCCCGTCGGAAATCCAGCGCCGCCGCGACCCCGTAACGCCGATAATTTTAAGGCTTCCACAATTTTTTCAGCGGGTGTATTTTCACGCAGAATTTTTTTCCATTGTTCATAACCACCAATGCTTTGATAAGTAGCCAATGTCCACGGTTTATCTAATTGCAATGTGCGAAAACAAATTTCATTGGCCATTACAATTTCTCCAACATCGAATCAATTTTTTCAGGCGTCAGATTCTCATAATATTTTTTACCGATTTGACATACCGGAGGGGCCACACACGCGCCCAAACATTCAACTTCGCGCAACGTAAATTGACCGTCGGCTGTTGTTTCGTTGAAATCAATACCGAGTTTATTTTTTAAATGAGCGACGATTTTATCTGCGCCATTCAACGAGCAAGAAATGTTCGTGCACACATCAATCACGTGTTTGCCGACCGGTTTTAATAAATATAAACTATAAAAAGTCGCAACTTCATATACCGCAATGTGCGGCATCTCTAATAAATCAGCGACCGCATTCATGATTTCGGTCGTGAGCGAGCCGCCATTTTCTTCTTGTGCAACGCGGAGCGCCTCAAACACGCCAGAACATTTTTGTTCCGGTGGATAGCGTAAAATCCACTGTTTGATGTGTTCGCGCGCATTTTCAGATAATACATTCTTCATCGATCAATCTCGCCAAATACAATATCTAAACTCGATAAGACAGACACGACATCGGATATCATGTGTCCTCGCACTAATTCATTTAAAGCCGCCAAATGCGGAAAACCCGCCGCGCGAATTTTTAAACGATACGGTTTGTTCGCGCCATCCGAAATTAAATAAATACCAAATTCACCTTTGGGATGCTCCACCGTCGCATAGACTTCGCCTTCTGGTACCGAATAACCTTCCGTCATATTTTTAAAATGATGGATCATGGCTTCCATGCTGATTTTCATTTCTTCACGCGGCGGCATCGCCACTTTATAATTATCAATCATCACCGGGCCCGGATTTTTCTTTAACCAGTCCACACATTGTTTGATGATTTTATTCGACTGACGCATTTCTTCCACGCGCACTAAATAACGATCGTAACAATCACCCGTCGTGCCGATGGGAATATCAAAATCGAGTTTGTCATAAACCGCATAGGGCTGTTTTTTACGTAAATCCCACGCGACACCTGAACCACGCAACATCGGCCCCGTGAAACCGAGCGCAATCGCTTGGTCAGCCGAAATAGTACCTATGTTCACAGTACGCTGTTTCCATATGCGATTATTCGTGAGCAATTCTTCATACTCATCAATGCGTGGCGGAAAATAATTCGTAAAATTCTCGAGATAATCTAACAAAGACCCTTGGCGATCTTGATTTAATGCCGCGATTTCTTTTTCACTTTGAAATTTTGAGGGCTTAAATTGCGGCATTTTTTCAGGCAAATCACGATACACACCACCTGGGCGATAATAGGTTGCATGCATACGCGCGCCCGATACGGCTTCGTAACAATCAAGCAACATTTCGCGTTCGCGGAAGCAATATAAAAAAATACCCATCGCGCCATTATCAATGCCGTGTGCGGCCAACCATAATAAGTGATTTAAAATCCGCGTGATTTCATCAAACATCACCCGAATATATTGCGCGCGTTCTGGTGGCGTAATGCCTAATAATTTCTCGATCGCCAACACATACGCGTGTTCATTACACATCATCGACACATAATCTAAGCGGTCCATGTAACCAATCGAATGATTAAACGGCTTACTTTCTGCTAATTTTTCTGTCGCGCGATGCAATAAACCTACATGCGGATCGGCGCTCACAATCGTCTCACCATCAACTTCTAAAATTAAACGTAACACACCGTGCGCAGCAGGATGTTGCGGGCCAAAGTTAAACACATAATTTTTAATTTCCATAACGAATCACCTTGGGCTCTAACACACGCGGCACAATGCTTACGGGCTCATAAATCACGCGACCTAAGGCGGCGTCATAACGCGCTTCCACCGTCCCAATTAAAGGAAAATCTTTACGGAAAGGATGGCCGATAAAACCATAATCTGTCATCAAGCGGCGTAAATCCGGATGGCCTTTAAAAATAATACCGAAAAGATCGAACACTTCGCGTTCATACCAATTAGCGGCTGGCCAAATATCAATAACCGAATCAACAATTAATGCTGCATTTTCAGGGAAACTCACACGCAAGCGTAAACGTTGGTTATGCGTCAGCGATAACAAATGATAAACGACAGCAAAGCGATTTTTTTCACCGGGATTCACGCCAATCGGTTCCACTGTCACACCACGACTAAAGCCGGTGCCGGTGGCCGATTCGGTTTGCCAATCATCGACGCCATATTGCAAATAATCGACACCACACACATCACTCAATTGCTTGAAAGCGCAATCAGGTTCATCGCGTAAAGCCAAACAAAATTCGCGTAAATGTTCGGGTTTGACTTCGACCGTGGTTTCACCCAAGGCAGTCGATAAATTAAAAAACCAATTTGAAAAACGTTGGATATCCGTCATGACAAAAACCCCTAGCGCTTAATTTCTTTACGACGAATTTTATTTTGTAACTGCATCACACCATAAATCAACGCTTCTGCGGTTGGCGGACAGCCGGGCACATAGACATCGACCGGCACAATGCGATCACAACCTCGCACGACAGAATAAGAATAGTGATAATAGCCACCCCCATTTGCGCAAGAGCCCATGGAAATCACCCAGCGCGGCTCGGCCATTTGTTCGTACACTTTACGAAACGCAGGCGCCATTTTATTGGTGAGGGTGCCCGCGACAATCATCAAATCAGATTGACGGGGACTGGGACGGAAAATCACGCCAAAACGATCTAGGTCATAACGCGAGGCGGCCGCTTGCATCATTTCGACCGCGCAGCAGGCCAAACCAAAAGACATGGGCCAAAGCGAACCCGAACGCGCCCAATTGTAGACTTCTTCCAAAGAAGACACATAAAAACCGGGCTTGATTAAATTGCTCACTCCCATTCTAGTGCTCCTTTTTTCCACTCATAGACAAAACCAATGGTTAAAAAAACAAGAAAAATACCCATCGCTATCATACCCGACCAGCCGGTTTTGCGAAAGACAACCGCCCAGGGCACTAAAAAAGCCGTTTCTAAATCGAAAATAATAAATAAAATAGCGACTAAATAAAAACGTACATCAAAAGGCGAGCGTGAATCATCAAACGGTTCGAAACCACATTCATAGGAAGATAACTTTTCGGGATTGGGTTTTTTTGTGCTCAACAAATAGCCGAGCATAGGCGCAACCATGCCTACGCCTAAGCCAATAATCATAAAAATTAAGACAGGCAAATAATTTTGTAACACCGCGTCTCCAAATGAATTAATGCCGGCGGACGGACTCGAACCGTCACAGCTTTCGCCACTACCACCTCAAAGTAGCGTGTCTACCAATTCCACCACGTCGGCTTTTCTTTGCTATCGTATTACCTATTACTCTTTCTTCGGCGTTTCCACCGGCAAATCTATTTTCATGGGCGCACTGGGAATCTGCAACTCGGGCGATGGCACAAGCGGTGCCGCGGAAGTCGGTGCAGGAGCCAGGGGCTTCACAGGAATAACGGGTAATGTGACGTCACTCTTTTCGTGCTTATAGGAACTGGCTACCCAATAATTAAGCATAATACTGGTGATAAAAAATACGGCGACAAAACTAATGGTCAGCCTAAATAAAAAAGAACCCGAACCTCGGCTACCAAACACCGTCTGCGAAGCGCCACTACCAAAAGCAGCACCCGCTGTTGCGCCTTTGCCTTGCTGCACTAGCACAAGCATGATTACAAAAATGGCTACGAAAACGTGGACCATTAAAATTAGTTGGTACATATATAATCCTCTTTATCACATACTTCCTTCTCCCTCCCGGGAGAAGGTGGCGCGATAGCGCCGGATGAGGGCAACCCTCTTTGCCATGCTTATTCAGCACACTCGCAAATCTTCAAAAAACTTACTGCATCTAACGAAGCCCCGCCAATTAAACCACCATCAATATCAGGCATGACTAATAACGATGCCGCATTTTCAGGCTTCATGCTGCCGCCGTACAGTATACGAATTGCACCCCCAATATCAACTTTATTTTTCAGGATGAGCGCGCGAATAAACGCGTGCACCGCTTGTGCTTCTTCGGGGGTCGCGGTGAGCCCAGTGCCAATCGCCCAAACTGGTTCATAAGCAATGACGGCCTTGGCAAAAGTCTCGATGCCCGCGAGCTGAATGACGGATTCGATTTGCGCTTGAATAATCGACTCGGTGAGGCCCTGTTCACGCTCATCGCGCGTTTCGCCGACGCATAAAATCGGCGTTAAACCAGACATAATCGCGGCTTGAAATTTTTGTGCGACTAATTGCAAACCTTCTTGAAAAATAGCTCGGCGTTCCGAATGGCCCACCAATACAAATTCACATCCCAAATCTTTTAACATCGCGCCTGATATTTCACCGGTAAACGCGCCTTGTTCGCCCAGATATAAATTTTGTGCGCCTAATTGAATAGCCGTATTTTTAATTTGATCGCGTACCAATGCCAAATAGACAAACGGCGGTAAGACTGCAATATCCACATGAGATAGAGAAGCGGCGCCCACTTTAATGCCGTCCATTAATTTTTGCACGCTCGGGCTCGAGCCATGCATTTTCCAATTCCCTGCGATTAATTTTTTACGCACAAAAAAGCCGCCTATTTATCCGATAAAATAAGCGGCGATTTTATATGAAAGGAAGGCAGAAGGGCAATTTTATTTTGATGATTAAATTACTTACCTTAATATTTCCTTAACATAAATTCCGTACTATTCTCAAAAATTAAAAACTAATAATGCAGGAGTAGTTTGTGCCTACCAATATTCAAGACACTGTCAGTGCTCAGCAGAAGCATGCTGATTATTCTCAGCACGTAAGAGATTACGAATTACATCAATCAGCAATAAAAGGCACCATAGATTGCCACAACTGCGCAAAAAGAAATGATGCTAATTTATGGCTAATAGTAGCATGGATACTTTTTATGATTTCACTGATCATTATGCTTAATGAACATTTCAATAAAACAGTAAAAAAATTTCTTCAAACTCGCGAAAAGAAAAAGCTCCTAAAAACCATCCAAGAAAAAGTGCTCGCGCAAGAAGAAAGAAAAAAAGAATTAAAAACGGCGATCAAGAAAGTGGCCATCCTCTCTCATAAAAAATGGTATGAACTAGACAAAAACAAAAAACACGTCATTAATCCTGAAACACTTAAACAATTACAACAAATTATGGAGGACTACGAACAACAAGAGCAAGCATTGAATCAAGTAATAGGTTCTGTGAGTGAACAAGAGTTAGAAAAAAACTCAAGCTTGCAAAAGGAAATCTCACTTCGAAAAAGATTTAATCAGCATAAAAAAGCAGAAAAAACATCGCCATCATCCAATAAAGAGAATCATGCGAAAACAGAAAAAATGATTATGAATGGGTCGGCGTTATTTTCTAATTATTCTTCAGAAATTTATACATTAAAATCGGGTAAAAGATGCGTTTATATCAACCCATTGTTATTGCAATATTTAAAAATAAAAGATGAGAAGAAACATTTAACAGATACAAGCAATAGCACAGTCAATATATTAGAAGGGATTTGCAGGACTCATAATGATAGAATTATCAAAAAGAGCGAAAAGCAAAGTGTTTTTATTTTTCGTGAAGCACAGAATGCAAAGAAATTAGATCGCAGCCTTTCTGTTTCTCCTCAAACTGCAAAATCATTTCCTGCTGAAGTAGTGAAGGCTAAAGATCCTCATACGGCTATTCGTTACTATGGCGAAAGCGTAGCTAGTAAAAATGGCGTCACTCTCTTTCAGATTAATAGCGTAAAATTTGATAAACAGAAGAAACAAGGCAAAGGCAAGTTGATTAGTTTTCCTTAACGACATCGGCAATTTTATTTTGATGATTTAGGCATTAAGCTATGCGGCCGCCACCACGCTTAAATGTTTTTTTGATTTTTCGGATAACCCGTTGCCAATAACGATTGAAACCCCTCTCCCGCCGCTGGGTTATTGATAATTAAATTGAATTTCCTAGCGGGAGAGCAACTGTGTTAGAAATCAATATAATTCTTACTTTATTTTAGGTTGCCATAGCGTATTATCTCTTATCATAGCATTCATAATAATGATTAATTTTCTCATGCATGCAACCATAGCAACTTTTTTTAATTTTCCTTTTTGAATTAATCGATCATAAAATCTTTTTATCAGAGGATTAAATTTTATCGCCGTTAAAATCGCCATATAAAGTGCTGAACGTACAGGGACACGTCCACCCCATATTTCTCGTTTACCTTTCATTTGGCCGCTATCCCGATTATAAGGCGCCACGCCTGCTAAAGCAGCCGCCTCTTTTGGTGTTAAGTGGCCTAATTCTGGCATTTCCAGCAAGATATTCATCGCTGTTACTTCACCTACACCTTTTATGTCATCCAATCTCTCCACTTTATTTTTTAACTCAGGGTCCTTTTTAATGAGCATTTTTAACAAACCCTCTAACTTAGCTAATTCTTTTTCTAAGTATTTTATATGTTTTTGAATATCGCGATGAAAGTCTTTCGGCGATTTCTCTAAATACTGTTTTTCTCTTGCAATCATTTTAACTAGTTGAGACCGTCGATTTAAATAATTGAGACGTTCTGTTTCTTCAGCTGTAGAGGATGCCTGAGGAATCGGGTTAAAAGCTTTCGCAAAAGCCATAATAACATTGGCATCAATACTATCTGTTTTTGCTAGCTTACCACTTGCTTTAGCAAAATCTCTAACACGCTTAGCATTAACAATCGCGACTTTAAATTTCTTGCTACGTAAATGATTGGCTGCCAATTGTTCATAGCCACCACTAGCCTCTAAAACAATCAGGCTATTTTTTTTATTTGGAAGTTGCTTAATCAATTCTTTAAGACCAATCTCATTATTAGCAACTTGCAATAAGTCATTATTGTTACTTATTTTTACATCCAACTTATATTTTGAAACATCAATACCAGTGTAGAATTTATACGTTTGTTCAGTCATAATTTCATTTCCTCATTTCTCAACCTTGTAGATACGGAGTCAAAAGCTCCCAGGCAACTGTTCGAGATAATGGGAATAAGTGTAGTGACCCAAGCTCTCCCACGGTTTTTATAACCTTAGGGTATTACGGTCTACTACACCTTTATTTACTTATCAGCTAATAAGTAAATATTTCCCACTGCAAGGCTACCTTATGGGTAGCTTTTTGCAATGGGAGTAACATACAAGGGGTTTCAATCGTTATTGACAACGGGTTATCCGAAGCGACAATATAGCAAGTTACCTCTTATCCCGCGACGAGGCCCACTCTACTTCACCGCTCTTTGCTGCGCAGAAAATTGTTGATGAGCCTTGTATTGTGCATCCAAATCAGCCTTCAATTTTGCTGCTTGGGCGTCAGGGGTGTTTACTGGAGTTATTTTATTAAAGACCTTCTCCATTCGTTTTTCTATTTCTTCTCTTTTCTTTTTAATTTCCTCAACTCGCTTACCATTTTCTTGCAGTGCCTTTCCTGGTCGCTCTAATCCATCAAGCTTTGTTTGAGCGACAGCTACTTTTGCAGACTCAGTCTTAAGTTGTGTTTTAGCACTCTTCACTTCATCCTTCGCGTCTGCTACCGCCTTCACAGTTGTTGCAGATGGATTTGCTGCGTGGTCAACCTCAGCATCCTTCAATTTTTTTTGTGCCGCATCTAAGTCTTTTTTCACTTTTGTTTCTTCAGCTTTCGCATCGACAAGCGCTGTTTTTGCATTATCTATCTCTGCTTGAGTGGGCAACGTTTTATTAGGAAGGCAATTAATAATGTCCGTGTTCTCTTGCCTTACCTGTGCCTCTATAGCTTCATACTCCTCAAACAAGGCACCGTACATACCATCTAATTTGTCTCTTTCCTCCGACAATACGTTATGCAATGCTTCCATCTCTTTTAGGTTTTTTTCTAATGCCTCTTTCAAATCAGCCAATCGATCAGCCACATTGGCTTCACCGTGAGTCAATTCCTGCCTATTTTTAACATCAAAAACACTTTTCTTTTCTTTTCTTTCAAGCAGTTTCTCCATCGCCTTTTGGATATCCTCAATATTCTTTTCTATTCCCGCTTGCATTTTTTCCAATTCACCCGCGCGTTTATCTAATTTCACGACATGCTTATCTAATTCTTTTAATTTATCCTCATTACTCATGCCTTTTAATGTATCTTCTAGCCCCTTTTTATCAAAACAAGCTTTTCCTGTTGGATCTTTCGCAGTAAAAAGATCTGCTCCGCTTTTAACAATCTCTTCAGCTTGCTTTTCAAATAACTTGGGTTTAAGCGCGCCTTTGACGTCTTTATTAATTGCTAATTGTTCTTCTCTGGCTTTTAATAGCTCGAAATTCTTTCGATCTTCCGCCTTCGGACTATCCCTTAATTTATCCATAAACTTGGGATCGATCGTCACGGCCAACCCTCTGTTCGCCGCCAAATCAAGAAACATATTCACTCGTTTGACTGACCAATCTTCCCCTTTCATCTTCAATGTTATTGAAGTCGCGCCACGACCCACTTGTAGCGTATCCATTAAACGACCATACATAAAACGAAATTCAGTATCATTTCTTGGGGCATACGATAATGTTGCGCTATTTCCTTTTAGAATGACGCTAAACGGTTCGCCTTGCATGGTCCAACGTCCATCATCCATCTTTCGTAATATCAGATCAGAGCTTGTACTTATTCCGGTTACGGCTCCCCCAGCTGCATTACTTGCCGCCTCAAAGTCAAGCTTTTCGCCCTTCTCATTTGTCCATCGATCGTAGTTTAACTTTCGCAACTTAATTTCCCGCACAACTCGGGCATTCATGATTTCCCACGCTCTTTTATCTTCGGCTTCTTTCGCTTCTTTTGCCTTTTTCTCATCGTCTGTCAGTGGTGGTGTGTGGCCGTTTGGCATAAAAACCTCTTTTGTTTAAATTTAATTAAGTATAGCCATTTATGCTTAGGGAAACCTTATCACCTCTCCGGTGATTGGCGTTTAACCAGCTCTTTTTCCACCAACTGAATATCATAAGGTGATGAATTATAGTTGATGACTTCCAAGGGCTTCTCATAAATCTCACCTAAGCGTTGAATTTCCACCCACGCTGCACGCGTGAGTTTCTGCAAGCCGACTAACTCCACGGTCCATCCGCGACGATATACTTCTCGCGCCATCGCTTGCGCCGTTTGCAACCCATCCGCTAAGGTGCGTTCGTGCGAGAATAAATCTTTGGGGGATGCCACTAAACAACTCCCACGGTCATACACCTCATAATGCTTACTGACGCCCTCTAAATTTAATAATACTTTTTCACCGGGCGCTTCTAAATTAAACGCATCCCAAATTTTAAGTAAGCCAAAACGCTCTAATAAATAATACACATCCATGAGCGTGACGGGACGATCAAACAACTCGGTAAAATCCGGCGCCGGTAATTTTTGGTCTAATGCTTCCCACACTTGGGCTTTTAATTTATCGAAATAATCACCTTCGCCACCAACCATGCTGGGTTTAATAGTAAGCATCAAAGAAGTGTGTAAGCTGCCTTCATCGTTTTCAACGGTTAATAAAATTTCATAATTGCCCTCAGTGTTTGCGCCTGGAATACCTGTCAAAATGCCATCGGAAGTGCAAATCAACCCTTTAGGTAAAGCATCACCGGTGCCTAATTCAGCCGTAAAACTCACCCCATCCGAAATATAGGCTTTTAAATCCAGGGGACCAAAAGAGGCGCGCTCATTGACCATCTGAGCGGGAATAGGATTAAGAACCGCCGGTTTTTCCATGAAAAATCACCTTATTAAGAAACTTATAAAAAGTATAGCATGGGATTTTGGATTGTAATAACGCCGAAATTTAACCCTATTTAACAATATGTTCAAAAACATCACCTATACTTAAAAGAAGAAAACGCCGCTCATGAATGCTAAGCCTTTTTTAATAAAGGTTGCCTATACTGAATAAAAGCGAGGTGCGAGATGGGTAATGTAAAAAAACCAGATACTAAAAATAATGGGCCTTCAAAAAGTATAAGATCGAAAAAACTTTCACAAGAACCTTCTTATGGAGCGCTTCCTGATATTCCGGACTTATTAAATGAAGAGAATAAAATTCCGAAGAATTCTCAAAGCGATGATGAAAATTATGTAGATATTTCTAAACTGGATACCAATAAAACCAATCAATATGATGTTATACCGCATGAACTTTTAAATCCCAAAAAAACCAATCAATATGATGTCATTCCGCATGAACTTTTAAAATCCAATGAAGCCAATCAATATGATGTTATTCCGCATGAGCTTTTAAAATCCAATGAAGCTAATCAATATGATGTTGTACCAGCTAATCTTTTCGATAAGAAACCTGTGCCAGAAGAAACTGCAACAACAAACGCTCCTTCTACTCCAGCAGGCGATCCCTCTCCTAATGAAGAAGTACCCGTAGAAGCACCAACCACTCCTGCAACTAAGAACGATGCTTCCCCCTTCAAAGGCTATGCGCCTGTCGGTCAAAAAGTAGGTGGCGCAAACCAAGGGAAAGAAGGTGGTAAAGATGGCGTCTATACCAATGGCCAAGAAACAGCGCTCATTAAACAAGATTTCAAAGATGGTGAATTACGCGCTCAAAAAGTCATTGCTGAATTTATTTGCGGGCAACTACTCACTCAGCTTTATATACAACTAGACGACAATACGAATGGAACCGCTTTTGTAGACTTGATTCAGCCCACTGAATTTAGAAAGGGAGCTGACCGCAAAAAAGATCTCCGTGGTGAAAACACTTATCTTAAATCCACTTTTATTCCTGGTTATGTCAATGATCTTTGGAAAATTGCGCATCAAGAAGATTACAAAAAGAAACTGGATCTCGCTTTTAATAAAATCAAAGATCCAAATAAAAAAATTGCTTTCATTCAAAATGAATATAAAAAATTTAGAAAATTTATAAGAAAGTTAGATACAGTAAAAGATAAAGATCTTATTCAAAAATTAGAATCGCCAATCAATATCGAAAATAAAAACGAACACTTTGAAAACCTCGCTCAATTACATCTGCTGAAGATGGGGAGCAAAAAACCCGGCACCGCATTTGAACATGCGTTCGGAAGGGAAAGCACGGCCATTACCGCACCGAGTAACTTCATTATCCAACATGGTTTACAACGAGAATTCGCCAACATTGCTGCGCGTCGACTTTTGTTTGGTGATTACGGTATTCATGCGGGCAATATTGGCGTGACGAAAGATGAAAACGGAAAATATCATTTGTGTTCCATTGATTTTGGTTCAAGTTTTAATCCCGATCAATTTTTAAGTGGCACATTTAATCCTAATGATTTAATGAAAAACTTAACCCGATTTTATAAAAATTTCTTTTTAGATTACACCGAAGCATTACGCAAGAGCCCAGAAATGGCTGCCGCTTTTATACAACTTGATGAAATTAAACGCGATGAATTTCGAAAAATGCTTGAAGGCCCTATAAAAAATATGATTGCTCATTATGGTCTGGGCGACGCTTTAAAGAAATTCTGTAAACAAGTGGGATTTGATTTGAAAAAAATCTCTCTGGATGACGTCCATAATGAAGATGACTATAAAAATATAGTCGCTGAAAAACTCATAGATCATTTAGCTGAAAAATTAGAAGCAAGAAAAAAATTGCTGGTTAATTTTGGTAAACAATTACAAGAAAATATCCAAAAACAAAAAAAACCTGATAATGCGAAAGCAACGAAGGTGACGCCACAACCAACGACACATATCATACCCATCGTGATTACAGGCGCTTTATCTCAATTTGAACTCAGTACGAATAACCCCAAGTCGGAAACATATCATGTTAAAAGTGAAGTGAATCCCAATGCATCATCTAAGAGTCTGGAAATATGGGCGGGACTTTTTTCTACTCACCAAGCTTCATTACTCCAATTTCAAGCAGAGGCCATGAAGATCGCAGAAAAATATAAAAATCAACCCTATATCACTTTAGAAATACCTGATCCTAATGGCAAAAACAAAGCATTATGCGATGCCATCGTTTTGGCATTTGCACATCTCTATAAACAAGAAGCGAGTCAGAATCTACTTGTCCCAGATTTATATATCAGAATTAAAGACGCCAATAATCCTCAAGCAAACAAAGAACCGCCCTATCAATTCATAAGCAAAATGGCCGCCGTCAAAGAACACTACAAAGCTTTTGCAAAAGCCATCGAAGCGAAGTCTGAAACGCTAGTAACAGTCACAGGACCCGGCACCACTTCAAACTCTAAAAAATGATAATATACAAGAAGAGCCAAAATGCGTTTAAAAAGAGCTCACTCGTTTTTATCCACATTCATTAATAAAATCATCATGTTATTTTCGATGATAAAAAACACGGGGTTTAAGGCATTTTTAACAAATCCTATCCTATACTTAATGAAAAGATGAGACTTTTTAAGCGAGGTGTGAAATGTCGGGATCCAACAGTGAATTAGGCGTTATGCCAGAAATACCCAAAATTATCGTTGAACTGCAACGGGCGATAACCAATGCATACAATATCAAAGACCCAGCTGAACAATATAACGCGATAAATAGGGCCATTGTAGCAGCCTATAATCAAATGCAATACTGTCCATTGAAGGAGAAGCTCGGAGAATTATTAGAAGTCATGTTAACAGCCAATGACACTTTGGGAAATAGAATAGGTTTCATTCCGAATGAAATAGGAAAGATAATAGATTCGCAAGGATATCTAAATGACACCCAAAACAGAAGCACAACTTTCCTTGGTGAATTATCTATAAATCTAATGCGCCTAGTAGAACAGCTAAATCAACAAGCTCAAACGGCCGCTAAAGATAAAATTCAATATGACTTGAATGATGATGATTATGATGATGAGACCCCCACTTCTCACTATGAGGCCATGCAGAATCCTAATGCTGATGGCAGTCAGACAATGCCACGGGATACTGGAGTGGCTCCGACCAATGAAGATGATGAAAATTATTTTCTTGATCCTGGGTTGTCGCCGTACGCCAATTCAGATCTGAGAAATATCCCTAGCATTTCTCAGCCAGCGGCATCTCTCCCCAATCCTTATAGCATAGCAAAACCCCCTATGAATACTGCTGATGGCAGTACCTCTAGTAACACCAAAAGCAACTACCGCGGTATTAATGAAGCTGGTACTATTGACTCTGTTTATGGCCCTCTGCCAGATAAAGATAAATTACCAAACCCACCTCACCCTCGTCCAACAAGCACCGATGCTTCTGGTAATCCAAATGCTTTTAGCCCTTCATCAACTAGTGTGGGTGGTAGCGCCGGCATTATACCGGTGGATCGTAGTACTGGTGTCGGCAGTACTCCCGAAAACGCCCCGAGCAATTACGCTGGCGGCCAATACAAAGATGCGTCAACGTCTTCTAAGCCTGGCCCCTATATGTCTAACCCCTATATGGCAGCACCTCCTAAAATCATGAGTGCACCTGAAGAAGATGAACTTTTCATCCAGCCTGAAGCTGCCCTAAACGCCAAACCCATAAGCGCTGATAAAGTAACTAATGAGGAATTAACAATTTTAAGCGAACTGAATACGGAACTGGCAAGCGCCCTAGGAAGAACAACACCTTCAGAACGAGATGCTGCGATAATTACTGCATTTACGAAGGCTTGCTCATCCGCTAATCTCAATTCCGAGGGCGATTTACAATTGGCCTTGACAAGGCTACAAGACAACATTACTACTGCACTAAAGCCCCCTTTAAGTCAATCGAAGATAGACGCTGCTTTAAAGAATATAAATCATTTCAATAAGAACACGTTATCTCCTCTCATAGAATATATTACTGATACGCATAAGGTTTCCCCTCAATATCTTAAAGAGCTCGGTGCAAATCTATCTAAAGTAGCCACTCTGCTCGAAACCTCTCTGGCAACTCTAGCACCGCCACCAGTTCCCCGATATGGGGCTGCATCAACAACTTCCGTTCAAAATCCATACGGCCTGCCTCCAGAGGAATTACGCCATCATGAAGAGGCAATAAACCACCTGTCACTTTTTAGTCATGACCAACGTGACCGTATTAAAAATATGATTAAACAAGGTGAAGAAAGCCCCATCATCAAATCGCTGCTTGCTCACATTGAAGAGGCGAAGACAAAAGAGGAATTTGCAGAAATTAAAAAGAGATATGTTGAGCCACTTGTTAAGAACATAAAAACATTACAACCTACCCTTTCTAAAACATTACAAGAAAATGCAGATATTATTTTAAAAAAATTAGATGAGAAGTGTAATAAAAAAGAAGCGCATTTTGAGAACGACACCTTCAGCATCGACAGCATTGAAAAACCCCAATTTAAAGATACCTACAATGAAGCTGCTGACCTTGCTTTGGAACTGATAGGCCAAAAAAAGCCTGGCGCCTCTCCTGCGAGCGGCCCGATTGCCAGTACTTCCACCGACATAAACTACACCTTCCAGTTAAGCGACTTAAAGCGAGAGACTACAGTGCTGGTGGTGCCACCTAGCGCAACGCTGTATGGTGATAAAACAGCATTAGTACAACGCAGAGAAGGTAAGCATTGTCATACGGATATCTACACTCATCCGGATCAACTAAAAGAATTAAAAGCCTTGCCGTGGAAGGATAAAGCCGTTCGTAATTGGGCGATCGAAAAAGTGAAACATCATTTCGATTATATTGACAATCAAAACCGTGCAGACTCAAACAGTACTGCAACTTCAAGTACGCCAAACATTGATAGAAATAAATTTGTTCTTCGATGCCCTTCTGATCAATTTTCTAATGAGATGGTCAAAGCCATGATATTAGCGGCTTATCGTCAAAATCCACGCGTTGAAATAAGCGTAGTGCCGCCCAGAAAAGGCATTACACCTAAAGACATACACGACAAGTATCAAGATTCTTTTGATAAAGCGACTACAAAAAGTACCGGCATCTTGAGAGAAACAACACTTGACAGCGCCCTCACAAACAAGAAAAAAGGCGTTGCTGCAGCGCCAACACCGCGGCACTAGCTTAAATAAAAATCATCAGATATCGCCATATCTGATTTGAAAAAAATATTTTTTTAGCTAAAATAAGCTCGAAAATGGCATTTTAAATAGGATTATTTCGATAAAAAAATAATGTTTTATAGTATAATCATGCATTTACACGATCTATAAAAAATAATAAAAATTAAAAATAAAAATTAAAATAGTTAAGGTGCCTTTAATAATTGATGTTTATAATGCTTTCTATATTCTAATTTGAAGATGATTAAACGAGGTGTGAGATGGACAATAGAAATAAAAAAGATATTATTCACTTGATTGATAAACCCTATCCATCTAATAATAACAACTCAACGACAATAAAGCAGCAACCACAACAAAAAGCGCCCTCCACTTTGCCTGAGTTAGATCTTAATGAACTGGCTCATGGAAAGGCCCTAATAGCTCTTGCAGACGTAAATTTAAACTACGGCAATGCACAAGACATTCATAAGTTAATAGAAAAGCTTAATACGGCAATAAGCCTGATAAGCAATACAAATGATCCATTCCGAGATGCGCTTCATGCTTTATTTGTTGTTCTTTCTGAAACTGAAACTGAGGTTGCTCCAGGTCAACATCCTTCTCTTAAAGTTAAAATGGAGCAACGAGACATCCTCAAACAAAGAGCAACCCAAATTCATGCCGCTGTGAACAAGGCCTTTAACTCCTTGAATAACAACGAGCATCCGAGCGAGAAAGAAGCCCTTCTTAAGACCCTATTAACCCAGCTAGAATATCTAATTGAAGATGCTAAAAAGGCGACCGTAACACAGCAAAAGGCTCAGGCTACGAATAATAACAATAACGCAAATAATAACTCGAATACTAACAATACAAGTACAACTTCAACTAACCAGCAACAACAAACATCTCACGCTTTGCCTGATCTTAGTAAAGAGAAGTATTTAGCGGCCCTACTTGTTCTTAAAAAATCATCGGCCACCTCCCACTACAAAGATGTAACAACCATTACTAAATTAATAACAACACTTAATGATGCAATAAAAAAGATAAGCGATACAAATGATCCATTCCAAAAAGCACTTAGTGATTTGCTTGATGCTCTTCCTAAAATAGACGCTGGCACTAACAGAAGTAAAATGGATATTACACCAGTGAAACAACACATAATCATACAAAGAGCAACACAAATTAAAACCGCTCTAGAGGCAGCCAACCAAAAAAATACAGAGGAGCCAAAATACCTTCAGCCCTTTATAAGTCAGCTAGAATACTTAATCATCGATGCTGCAAATGCGGCCCAAACAGCACAACAGTCTGCGCATAACTCGAATAATAACAATAACGCAAATAATAACAGCAACTCATCATCTAAAAGACTACTCACTGAAGAAAATACTGATGATGAGGAGGAGGATGACACTCAAAGCAACGCTGAACCCGCTCCAAAACTACCATTAAGTGATGAGGATGAAAAGGTTTTAAAAGTACTGAATAAATTCGAAGTAGGCTTGTTTGACGATGCAAAAACGGCGTGTACTAATTTTCTAAACGTGCTTCGTAATGCGCTGTCCAACGTCCACGGCTGCAAGCTTGGGAATAAGGTTAATGAAGTACTTAATTTACATAAACCCGAAACAAGCTTAATACTTCAGAAAATAAGGGAGCTCATGGTTGTCATATTGACACTAAAAAACGATCATGGTTTAGATGATTCAAAGACTCCAATTCTAGGCCAACTAAAGCTTCTAATAATGAAGGTGGAGGAGTATTACAAAGAGGAACAAAAAAAACAGCAACAGCAAAATTCACAGTCATCGAAAAATGATGGTAATGATGATAATGATAGTAGTGTTTCTCTTGATGATGACAATACAGATAATTCAAATACGGCAGGTAGCCATCCCAGCGTCCCTTTAGATAGTACCGAAACAAGCCGTACCTCAACAGAAAGCATAGCCCCTGCTGCTAAAAAACGAAAAACCACTCTCTCAACCGGCATGTTTATTTCTCATGGCAATAGAGAACGAGAAAGACGCTTTGAAAGACGCCTTGAAGATATGATCAGACAAGGTGAAGAAAATGTCATCGTCAAATCGTTGTATGAGCAAATTTCCAGGGCAAACACGATACTAGAACTTCAAAAACTGGCAAAGAAACTAAATCAAATAGAAAAAGACATACAAGAACATCATGTTGATAACAAGGATAATAAGCGATTCAATGAACATGTGCAGAAGTTTTTACATAGCGAACTTCCCAAATTAAGACAAGCCTGTGGAGAGCGAAGGAATCTTATTAGGGCTAAGAAAACCACTATCAGCAGCATTGAAAAGCCAGAGTATGCTAACGATGACGCATCGGTTGCAAAATTAGTCGGAAAATTTGCAGGGAACTCCCAGTCGAACTCAAAAGCAGCTGGAAGCATTTCTACTAACACCACTGACCATGTCATGAATTTAACCGATATACGAAATATAAATAAAGATAAAAAATATTTAGTCGTACCTCCTAGTGAAAAGTTAGAAGGTGACAAAACAGTATTAGTGCAGCATAAAACAGAAACAGATTATTACACCGATCTTCATCTTGACGCTGCAGAAATCGCACGATTAAAGGCTGTCAAACCAGATGATTGGGTAGGCGCGCTCTCTCATGTGCCAGGTAAAGTTGTACGTGATTGGGCTGCTGATAAAGTGAATCGCTATTTTGATTACATTGAAAATCATGAGCGTCGTCCTGATCCAGCACCCAATGCAGCTGCAAGTACCACACCCAAAATAGATAAAAATAAATTTGTACTTCGATGCCCTGCCGATCAATTTTCTGATGATATAGTCAAAGCATTGATACTAGCGGCTTACCGCAGAAACCCAGACGTTAAAGTGACATTGATACCAGCCAGACACCACATTAACCCAGCGCGTCTACACCGCGACCATCAAGAAGCTTTTGATAATGCCGTCACAAAAAGCACGGGTATCTTGTCGAAACGAAAATTGGACGCTGTGCTCAATGACGAGAAAACAGGTGTGGCAGTAGAACCGACTGTGAAGATATCAAGATCTAGTAGTCAACTCTTCGGCGGTGAAAATAATAGCTCTTCACCGAAAGTAAGGCGCCCTGATCAGGGCCGGAGTCAGAGGAATGGAAAATGAACTCTTTAAGTTCAAAGAAGCGCCTCTTCTAACTTGAGGCGGAGCTCAGTTAACTGACCATGGAAATAATGCCCCGCCTCGGGAAATTGCAAAATCTGAGGCGCGGGGAAATTTCAAATCCTTCCCTTTTGACACCTATACGTCTCTGACGTATAATCTAAATATATGAATTTTTTTGAGTGGGATAACAATAAAAGGAAACTTAATCTCGATAAACACGAGATTGATTTTATTGATGCCATTCAAATATGGGATGATCCGGATCGAATTGAATTTGAAAGTATGCGATCTGGAGAAAAAAAGTTCAAACGATAGGTATGACACGCGATATTGTTATATTTTTGGTTTACACACTAAGAGGAAGAAAGAAAAGAATTATTTCAGCCAGGAGGGCAAGTCAAAATGAGCGGAAAGCATATTATGAAGAAAAAAATGAAAGGTAAAACTAATTGGGATAAGCTAAAATCCTTAACAGAAAAACAGATTATTGCAGCCGCAAAATCTGATCCTGATGCGAGACCTTTAACAAAAACACAATTAAAAAAATTTAAACGTGTGACGCCATCAAGAGAGATCGACGTTAAAGTAATCCGCGAAAAACTGCACGTGTCACAAAAAGAGTTTGCTGCCTATTTTGGTGTTAGCGTGAGAACTATTCAGGAATGGGAGCAACACAGACGCACCCCTACTACAATAGCTCGTAATTTTCTTAAGGTCATAGAAAAAGCACCAAAAGCAGTGTTAAAAGCTTTAGCCGCTTAATATCACCCCAGCGCCTCTTCTAACTTGAGGCGGAGCTCAGTTAACTGGCCATGGAAATAATGCCCCGCCTCGGGAAATTGCAAGATCTGAGGCGCCGGTGTTCGAGAAGTGGCCCAGGTTAAGACGGCCTCAGGCGAGACCACATCATCTTGCATGCCCTGCGCCAATACCCAATCACATTTAATTGCCGGCAACGTTTGCATAGGAAAATGCACAACAGGGGGCGCAATCATCACTAATTTTTTGGCATCGATTAATGTAGCGCCTTTTGCGGCAATATACGCCCCAAATGAAAAGCCACCCAACCAAATATCAGGCTCTGTTTTCTGTTGCCGTATCCAATCGATCACACTCAATAAATCATTTAATTCGCCATTACCCTCATCAAACAAACCCTCACTACGGCCGACACCGCGAAAATTAAACCGAATGGTATTTAGCTTGAAATGCTGAAAAGCGCGCACGATGGTCGTGACAATTTTATTGTCCATGGTGCCCCCGTACAGCGGATGCGGATGACACACAATCCCCCACGGCTTATTTTCACCATCTTCTGCGCGGATAATCGCTGCTTCCAATTGACCCGAGGGCCCGTGGAGCAATTCAGTCACTTCATGTTTAGAGATAGTCGTTAGCATTATTTATTCGATCCTTAGCAATGGCTATTGTACTTCTTGTTGCTGCACTGCTTGATTTAAAGTTTGCACAATAAATTTATTTATTGTCGAATGTTTTTGTTCCGCTGCGATTGCAACCAAGCGATGTAGCTCTGACCCCAATCGTATATTTAAACTGCCTTTAAAAGGAATTTCTGGTTTTATTTTTTGAAGACGACAAGTTTCAAGATAATCCTCTACCGATTCTTCAAATGCTTTTCTAAGCCCACGCGCATCTGTCGCTTCATAAGTCACTAAGGCACGAATAAATTCAACTTTACCGTAAAATATAAGTTCTTCATCTTCAAAATGAACAGAGCCATAATAATCTTTATATTGCATTAAGTCTTTCATAGAAGTTTCTCCTGCTTTAAAAGATCGATAATATTTTCTAATTGATACCAACAAGCTCCTTCCAGGTAAAATCCCTGGGTTTCGATAAAAGCCTAGCCGTTAGTTTATCTTTTTTGGTCATATTGAGCAGTATAATATACTTCCGATAAATCGCAACTAAATATAGTTGCAATATTGACAAATAAAAATACACACTCTTAATATTGTCTTAATAATCTCCAGGTATCATCTACTAACACAAAACATTATAAAACGAGAGAGCCCTACCCATGCCTTTAGACAGCAAAAAAAGTCAAGATAATGAATTTAAATTTGTTTATCACATTGAATCGCCGCTCGATCAACTGACTTTTTATGATAAAGATGGAAATGCAAGCAATTATTATGGCCAAGACTTCTTTGCTAAAAACGATAACTATTACAATCAGAATTCTGATCGTGAGGATTATGAGGATGATAGAGAAGAGTCAAACCAGTTCAAAGATCAGCATGTTTATTTTGATGTAGAGCCGATTTCTCCCTTTTTCTATTCTCCTGATGACATTAAAAATATGTTACGTGAAGGTAAGATAAAACCCTCTAGTTCTCTCAAATTATATATGGTCCCCGCCAATAACACCTCTTATTACCACGAAGCTAAAGCCTATTTTACAGAAAGAGAAGACTATTACACAGGAGAAACCATTCAAAAAGTCATAGGAAGATCGAATCCTTACTATACACTGGAAAAAAGTAGTTATGTTTTTACTGTCACACTCGCTGACAACGGTATACAGATGGCGCTTAAGATTAACCCAGCCTTCCCACAGTCTGGGCAAGAATTATTCTTAGAAAACGTGGCAAAAAAGCCTAGCTCGCTTGCAAATAATCCTAGCGCTTTTTTTAAGCCTAGTGTGATAGAACACTGCCAAGAGATCTATCAGCAAATACAAAACAAAAAATAATAAAGCTCATCCTCGCGCTGTCGCCTTCTGTAATCGGTCCTGAATGGCTATCCATTCAGAATGAGAAGGCACCGCTTCGATGAGAATTTTCTTGAACGCCTGATGATCTAACTCACGCAACAAACGATACAGATCATGTGCATAATGCTGTGGGTTTGATGAAATCTTCACACTATGCACACGATGAGAAGCTAATCCAGAATGCGTCAAACACGCGATAGGAAAATCAGTCGCGCTTAAGTTTTCAACATAAATATAAAATTCATTTTGGGTAATCAATTGGGTATGCGTGCGCGGTGCATAATGCAGTATATGCATGCCTGGCACCTGGATGACTTGCGGATGAGTGCTGACGGGTACTGACATCAACAGTACTTGTTCTAATTGCGCGGGTGTTATCATCCCGGGACGCAAAATCATAGGTTGATCGCCACTCACATCCACAATCGTGGATTCCAAACCCACCTCACACTCGCCGCCTTCCAAAATATAATCGATACGACCGCCTAATTCTTCTGCCACAGCAATACTTGTGGTCGGACTAAGATGCGTGAATTTATTCGCAGAGGGCGCGACAACGCCGCCCCCAAACGCCTGCAATAATTGTTGCGCCACGGGATGCGCGGGAATGCGAATGGCCACCGTCTCTTGATCGCCCGTCACCAATTTCAATACATGCGAAGCCTTACGCAAAATCAAGGTCAAGGGCCCTGGCCAAAACGCCTCCGCCAACTTTTTCGCCAAGGGGGGCATTTCCACCACCCAATCCAAAACCTGCTCGTGGCGCGCCAAATGCACGATCAATGGCGAAGTATAGGGCCGCTCTTTGACGTCAAAAATACGCCGCACCGCCTCTTCATTGGTGGCATCCGCCCCCAACCCATAGACTGTTTCTGTCGGGAAAGCCACGAGCTTGCCTTGGGCTAATAGCGCTGCTGCTTGCTGAATATTCGGTGTTTGCGTAGTTTTTATCATGATTTTTAGATATAGTACTCTCTGGTTTTATTAAACGGATAGCCCGGTCACATGTCAGACATTAACGCTGAAACCACAGAAATCATACAAGAAATTCCTCCGATTGCAACGGTGCGCGGTCAAGCGATTATAGACATCCCCAAAGATTTATACATCCCCCCCGATGCCATGAAAGTTTTCTTAGAGGCATTTGAAGGGCCGCTAGACTTTTTGTTATATCTTATCCGCAAACAAAACATCGATATTTTAGATATTCCTATTGCCGATGTGACGCGTCAATATATGCAATATATTGATTTATTGAGTGATTTATCTCTGGAACTCGCCGGCGAATATTTAGTGATGGCCGCCATTTTAGCGGAAATTAAATCGCGCATGTTACTGCCGCAAATCAACGATCCCGAAAATCCGGAGGCCGATCCACGCGCCGAGTTGGTGCGTCGCCTACAGGAATATGAGCGCTTTAAGCAAGCCGCCGAAGATATGGAAAAGTTGCCGCGCACGGAACGTGACACGTTCCCTATCGAAATCGACAGCAGCACCATTGATGTGGTGAAGCCGCAACCGCATGTAGAAATGCGCGATATTATGCTCGCTTTGATGGATATCATGAAACGCGCCGAATTAAATCAAAGTCATCATGTCAAGTTAGATGCTTTGTCCGTACGTGAAAAAATGACCTTGATTTTAGACTCCGTGCAAACCAAGGAACACTTTGAATTTACTTATTTATTTAAGTTAGAAGAGGGCCGCTTGGGCGTCGTCGTCACTTTTTTAGCTATGCTGGAATTGCTCAAACAAAGTTTAATTGAATTTGTGCAAGCCGCCGCTTTTGCGCCGATTTATTTAAAAAAGAAAGCGTCCTAAGAAAATCTTAATTTACTTTTATTTTTTAATGCTATGATTAAAGTATAAATTATAAATAAAGCGGATACTCTTATGGATCCTAAAATAGCAACAGACACTTATAAATCCGGCTCTTATGCAAAATCTTTATTCCCTGCTTTTGCTAAGGGAGATTTGAGCATACCCGAAAAAATTGAACGGGGTGATAAAGCGCTTTATTTAGATTTAGTCATAAAGAATTCCCAAACAGGCCAGGTCAATAAGAAAGCCCATTTAATGGATCAGACGACGAATGTTTTGTCGCACAATCAAAGTCAGAATGACAATTTAATTACTCAAATCAGTCAAAATTCAGAGATAGAAGACAGAGCTGCTCGTCTCAATGATCAAGCGCGACCTCTTGAAGATAGCGCTAATAAATTAAATACTGAAAGAGAAAACGTACAGAAAGAAGTATCTACGATGATTGAGACACTACGTTCTGCTGTAAAAAAACCTATTCATGAAACTAAAAAGACCCTAGAAGATCTCTCTACAAAATTACAAAAAGTCGATAACAGTATTGATAAATTCAAAGCGAATGCCGACTCACTTGACGAGAAACAAAAGAATTTACGGAAAAATGCTGCAGATGCGCTTGCTATTGCGGGTATTCCTGTTTCAGAAAAACTCCCTAAAAATACTGGCTAACTACAAAAGACAACTAATAAATGTGATATGTATTTAAATTTAGTTATACTTAGCAGATCATAATTAATGAATAAAAGGTTTAGTTTTAAATGCCGACAATGCGACAAACATCAATCGCCAAAAAAGATACCGCCCCTAGAATAAATTGCACGGCTTCATGGCGACTAACCAAAGTAAAATCACTTCCTAACTATAAACTTGAAGTTTATTTTATTGATGGTACACACGGATATGTAGAAATGTCACAGCGTGTAAAAAGCGCTAACGCTGGAGTTTTCGCTGCATTAAAAGATATTAAAATTTTTAATCAAGTCTATCTTGAACATGGCACAGCCACTTGGCCTGGTGAAATTGATCTTGCGCCAGATGCTATGCATGATGAAATAATGCGCCATGGAGTATGGATTTTAAAGTAGACTTTTCTCAGGCATCATCAAATGATGAATGCGTATGCCACTCGAATATAATAAAGCGCCATACAATAATAAAGCCATCACTGACAAAAAACTAAGATGCAAAATACGCCACACCGCCGTTTGTGTAATCCAAGTGTTCACATCGCCCGCGCCATACCATAAGGCTATGCCTAATAAAATATTGGCGAAAATTAAGCGCGCAGCGAACACACCCCAACCTTCACGTGGCTGATACAAACCATGTTTACGTAAAAAATAAAATAAAAATCCGGCATTAACGAGCGCCGCCAATGAGGTGGAAAGCGCAATGCCTGCGTGTGCGAGCGACCAAATCAAACTCGCATTTAAAATGGTATTGGTCACCATGGCAACGACACCAATTTTAACCGGTGTCTTCAAATCATGTTTCGCATAAAAACCCGCCGCCAATACTTTAACCAGCATAAAAGGCGCAATACCAATCGCAAAGGCGGTTAAACTTTTACTCGCTTGCGTCACCGCAAAACCATTGAACGTGCCGTGCTGAAACAAGGTGCTCAGCATAGGGCCAGAGAGCACCGCGAGTACTACCGCCGCGGGTACGCCGACTAATAACACCGCGCGAAGCGCCCAATCAATCGTTAACGAAAATGCTTGCTTAGAATTCGTCGCATGATGACGCGAAAGATGCGGCAAAATCACCGTAGAAATCGCCACACCAAAAACACCCAAGGGAAATTCCATTAATCGATCAGAATAATATAGCCACGACGGACTACCCACGACTAACAAAGAAACAAATATGGTATCCACTAACAAATTGATTTGACCGACAGAAACACCAAACAAAGCCGGCACCATTAACTTTAAAACACGTCGCACGCCCGGATCTTTGAAATTAATTTTGGGTCGCAACTTAAATTGAATACCGCCTAAAAAAGGCAACTGAAATAACAACTGAATAATCCCTGCAAAAAACACCCCCCCAAGCGAGCGCAATAATTGGCGTCGCAAAACGCGGCGAAAGCCAAATGGCTGCCACAATCATCGCAATATTTAAAAAAACCGGCGTGAAGGCCGCCACCCAAAATCGGCTATAAGTATTTAAAATAGCGCCCGAAAAAGCCGTGAGTGAAATCAACATTAAATAAGGAAACGTAATGCGGAGCATGGTGACCGCCAACGCAAATCGATGACCATCTGTTGCAAAACCTGGTGCAAATACACGCACGATCCAAGGTGCCGCACACACCCCAAATATCGTCACCACTAATAAAACGGAGCCCAATGAACCACACATGGCATTTAAAAATTGCTGCACTTCGGCTTGCGATTTCTGCTTTTGGTATTGCGATAAAACCGGCACAAACGCTTGAGAAAACGAACCTTCCGCAAATAAACGCCGCATGAAATTGGGAATTTTAAAGGCAACCGTAAACGCATCAAATCCAGCGCCGGCACCAAAGAGCGCCGCCGTCACCATATCGCGAATAAAACCAAAAACACGGGAAATCATAGTCATGCTGATCACGACAGAGGTCGATTTGACTAGGGTTTTACTCATATCCATCCCATCTCTTAAAAAGAGGCCCATTTTACAATAATTTCAACATTTCTTCTAATGCTGAAAAATGTTGCCCTCAAGTTACCACTTGAATTCTTCGCTCAGCATGGCATAGTAACGATCACTTATTAATAGATAATCATCCTTACTTATGTCTTTTATTAAACAGCTCACGCCACAACAGATTAAATCCATCACGCCGCTTACTTTTTATGAACGAGGGCTTGCTTACTACAAAGAAAATCGCGTCCAGTCCATTGAAATAACACAACTATCACCCCAAAAAGAAACACTGCTTGCTGAAGTCCAAGGGAGTGAAGAAGAGCCGTATTGCGTTGACATCGATATTATTAAAAAAAATAATAAAGTGGGTATATTAGGCCACTGTGACTGCCCCATACAATATAACTGTAAACACGTCATTGCCGCGCTTTTGGCCGCCATTGCACAAGCAAATAGCCCGACTTTACCTGCGATAACCTCGCAAAGAGATTCACGAGTAGACGATTGGTTAAGACGACTTGGAAATACGCTTCAACAACAAACAGAAGAAAAAACCATTAAGCCTGCTATTGATGAAACCTATAGCCTGCATTATCTATTGGGATCGGCAAGTTACCCTACTCAATCTTTGCAAGTGAAACCGGTGTTAGTCAGGCGTTTAAAAAACGGAAGTCTAGGTGCCCCCAAAGAATATAGCGAGACAGCTTATGCGCAACAAAAACATCTCTATCCTATCGACAAAGAATTATTAATTAAATTAGAAATTTCAGACCGGTCAAACGAGATAACACATTATAGCTATCATCAATACGTTCTTCATCAGAATATAGGTGAAGAACTATTACCACAAATTATCCAAACCGGGCGCGCGCATTTTCTCTCGGAAAAAAATCCCCCGCTCAGCCTGGGGGAGCCGCTCTCTGGAGAATTAAAATGGTTAATCGATAACAAGGGATTACAAGAAGCTCATTTTTGTATTAACGATAAACCGCTCACCCTATTTAAAATTAATCAGCTTTGGTATCTTGATCAAACGACCTGGCAGTTCGGCCTATTTAAAACTACGCTCGATACCACGATGGTGCAATTATTATTAAGCGCGCCCAAAATTCCACCCGAACAAACGAAAGAAGTGGTCGATAAATTTCAGCAACATGAAAAAATAAAAACACTGCAACAACCGCTTATTTTTGAAAAAATTATTCAGGAAACGCCCGTACCCAAGCCCTGTTTACGATTATTTATGGCCCACATTACCATTAATGAAGGCTCTATTAAAAAACCGATGGCTGAACTTTATTTTGATTATCAAGGCACAAAAATCGCGTGGCATGAAGAAAAAGAATTTATTAATCTCATCGAAAAAAATAAACTGACGCGCCTTATCCGAAATTCCGCAGAAGAAAGACAACGTCTCCAACAACTACTTAATTTTGATATTGCCTCGATTAAACAAAATTACTCGCATATTTACGCTTATAAAAACTGGCAACCTTATTTTTTAATTAGCCCTGAAAGAAATAATCCGATTGAATTTAGTGAAACGGCAATCCCTAAATTGCAAGCACAAGGATGGCAAATCACTTATGAAGAAGATTACGCTTATCACATTATCGAAACGCCGATTGATGAATGGTATTCCGAAGTCAATGAAAGCAGCGGTTATGATTGGTTTAATTTAGAATTAGGTATCACCGTCCAAGGTGAAAAAATTAATTTACTGCCTATTTTACAAAAATTATTACAACAGATGCAGATGAATCCTGAGGCTCTTACTATGCATTCTGAGCCGTTTTTAGTGCAAATACCCCCTCATGGGCGCTATGTTAAATTGCCAGCAGAACGCGTCAAACAAATTGCAAATATTCTGATCGAACTGTATGACAAAGAAAGTTTGTCTGATAACGATCAATTAAAATTTTATAAATTACATGCGGCTAGACTCGCTGAATTAGAAGCCGCGATGAATGCCGCCAATATGCGTTGGTTTGGCGGAGAAAATATTAGAAAGTTAGCCAAACAATTAACTGACTTTAAAGGCATTCAACTCATTCATCCGCCCAAAACATTTCAGGGCGAATTACGTCCTTATCAATTAGAAGGCTTAAGTTGGCTGCAATTTTTACGTGAATATCAATTCGGTGGCATCTTAGCTGATGACATGGGCCTCGGTAAAACCGTGCAAGCCATTGCTCATCTTGCGCTTGAAAAAGAACAAGGCCGCGCGATATTGCCCAGTCTCGTGATTGCGCCTACCAGTTTAATGTTTAATTGGCGCAACGAAGTCGAACGTTTTGCCCCTCATCTCAAAGTGTTTGTTTCTCACGGCATAGATCGAAAAACGCAACATAATGACTTATCTCGTTACGATCTCATTTTAACGACTTACCCTTTATTAAGACGCGATAAAGATATTTTATTAAAACAGCGCTTTTATCTTTTATTTTTAGATGAAGCACAATGTATTAAAAACGCGAAAAGTTTAGCGGCGCAAATTGCCTTGCAAATCAGCGCCACACATCGATTATGCTTAACCGGTACACCGATGGAAAATCATTTAGGTGAACTATGGTCACTCTTTCATTTCATGATGCCCGGATTATTAAGCGATGAAAAAACGTTTGCACGCTTATTTCGAACGCCTATCGAAAAACAAAATGACGACGATAGGCGTCGACATTTAAATCAACGCATCAAACCTTTTTTATTGCGTCGCACTAAAGACAAAGTCATCAAAGAATTGCCAGATAAAATAGAAATCATTCGTCATGTTGAACTCGAAGACACACAACGCGATGTGTATGAAACCATACGCATCACCATGGAAAAGAAAATTCGCCAAGAAATTAAAAAATTGGGATTAGCGCGCAGTCACATTATTATTTTAGATGCCTTATTAAAATTACGCCAAGTGTGTTGTGATCCGCGATTATTAAAAATAAAAACCCCTCAACAAAAAAAATCGAAGTCCGCTAAACTAGAATTTTTAATGACGCTGATCCCAGAATTATTGGAAGAAGGCCGCCGCATTTTATTATTTTCACAATTTACTGAAATGTTAGCGCTCATCGAAGAAGCGCTGCATCAACAAAATATTGCTTATGTCAAATTAACCGGATCAACTAAAGATCGTGAAACACCTATTCAAACTTTTCAAGCCGGTCACGTTCCGCTTTTTTTAATTAGCTTAAAAGCCGGTGGCACAGGATTAAATCTAACAGCCGCTGATACCGTCATTCACTATGATCCGTGGTGGAATCCTGCCGTTGAAAATCAAGCCACCGATCGCGCCCATCGTATCGGCCAACAAAAAACCGTATTCGTTTATAAATTAGTGGCAAAAAATACCGTCGAAGAAAAAATTCTGGAGATGCAAAAACATAAACACGCTTTAATGCAAGGCTTATTCTCGGATAAAACGGCTGGCAAAGTG
>Ga0206794_1005_pt1 | contig 83599 bp, 68 predicted proteins | sample Alteio_BWOrgCont_70_FD_152877 | JGI IMG/M metagenome (GOLD analysis project Ga0206794, IMG submission 152877) | Enriched cells from forest soil in Barre Woods Harvard Forest LTER site, Petersham, Massachusetts, United States -... | ecosystem: Environmental > Terrestrial > Soil > Temperate forest >...
ACCCACCACCACGAAGTTGCCACAGCAGGCCAAAGTGAAATCAACTTACGTTTCAATTCACTCTTGGCCAAAGCAGATGAAATGCAACTTTTCAAGTACGTGGTGCACAATGTGGCCAACGCGTTTGGCAAAACCGTTACCTTTATGCCCAAACCATTAATGGCCGATAACGGCAGTGGCATGCATTGCCATATGTCCGTATTCAAAGGAGGCAAAAATCTATTCTCCGGAAACGGTTACAGTGGCTTGTCCGAATTTGCACTGCATTTTATCGGCGGAATCATCAGGCATGCCCGCGCCCTAAATGCCTTTACTAATCCCACAACGAATAGTTACAAACGTCTTGTGCCTGGTTTTGAAGCACCTGTCATGTTGGCCTACTCGGCACGTAATCGTTCGGCCTCTATTCGTATGCCACATGTCCATTCTGCTAATGCGCGTCGTATTGAAGTACGCTTTCCAGACCCACTGGCCAATCCCTATCTTGCGTTTTCAGCACTCATGATGGCGGGTTTAGATGGTGTTAAGCGTAAAATAGATCCTGGTGCCCCCATGGACAAAGATTTATATGAGCTCTCTCCCACAGCATTACAAAAAATACCTTCGGTCTGCGCTTCTTTAGAAGAGGCATTACATGCGCTACAAACGAACCATCATTTTTTGTTGGAGGGTGATGTGTTTACGCAAGACTTTATCGATAGCTACATCAAACTCAAGATGTTAGAAGTAACCCGCTTACGCGCAGCACCTCATCCATTAGAATTTGAGATGTACTATAGCTCATAAACACCTTATGAAATGTAACTCCTCAGGTGGTAGATGGAAACGTGCATATTTGGCCAATTTCGGCGGTAAAAAGGATCTCGCAATGCTCACATATGCCCAATATGCTCCGCTTTCTCGATCCTTTTTATCACTAAACTTGGCTCAACTCTGCACGTTTGTGCCTTGCATAGTGGGAGTACCTGGGGAGTTACTATGAAATTAGAGATTCCACCTTTTGGCCGTACACACATACTTGTCATTGGCGATGTCATGCTGGATCGCTATTGGCATGGAAACGCGTATCGCATTTCTCCAGAAGCACCTGTCCCTATACTCAATGTCACCGATACCCAAGAACGTCCAGGTGGCGCTGGTAATGTTGCCTTAAACTTAAGCGCTCTGGGTTGTCAGGTGACTCTGCTTGGGATCATCGGCGATGATGAAGCTGGCCGTATCCTAGAAAGGCAACTAGAAACCGCGAATGTGCGCTGCCATTTCCATCGTCTACCCGATTTCCCAACAATTACCAAACTACGAGTGCTCGGCCAACATCAACAGTTGGTGCGTTTAGATTTTGAAAAAGCGCTGGATGTACTCAAGTCTGAAAATCTAGTTCCTGAAGCAAAACAGATTTTACTGAACAACAAAATTGATGCTTTAGTTTTATCTGATTATGCCAAAGGCACTTTACACCACGCACAAGCCTTTATCCTTGCTGCTAAAGCCATAAATGTGCCTGTTCTTGTCGATCCTAAAAGTTCAAATTTCACTCTCTATCAAGGCGCCACGCTAATTACACCCAACCGAAAAGAATTTGAAACTGTCGTTGGTCGATTCGAAGATGAAACGGATATGGCTACACGAGGTTACGGTTTGTTACGAGATTACGACATGAAGGCGCTGCTGGTGACCCGCAGTGAACATGGGATGACCTTATTGCGTGAAAATGTTGCTCCATTGCATTTACCTACTCGCGCCCGTGAAGTGTATGACGTCACAGGTGCCGGTGACACTGTCATTGCAGTACTCGCAGCTAGCCTAGCTGCAGGAGAATCATTGGATAAAGCAGCTTCCCTTGCAAATACTGCGGCCGGGTTGGTCGTAGAAAAGTTGGGCGCTATCACCATTTCTGTCGCTGAGTTACGCCATGCACTCCAATCCGAACCACTCCACCTTAAAACCGGCATTTTAACCGAGCCAGAACTGATACAACTTTTGCAAGATGCACGTGCACAAGGAGAAACCATCGTCGTGACCAATGGTTGTTTTGATATTCTACACGCAGGTCATGTGCAGTATCTGGAAGCAGCCAAAGCACTTGGTCAGCGCCTTATTATTGCGGTCAATGATGATGAATCTGTGCGCCGCCTCAAAGGCGATACTCGCCCTATCAATCTTTTGGCAGAACGTATGGCTGTGCTTGCTGGATTACGAGCCGTAGATTGGGTCGTTGCTTTTTCGGAGGATACACCCGAACGCCTGATTCAATGTCTACAGCCAGATATACTAGTCAAAGGTGAGGATTACAGCATTGCACAAATCGCGGGGGCCGATTACGTTCTATCCTCTGGCGGAGAAGTACATTTGTTACCCTTTAAACCAGGATGCTCAACCTCCAAAGTGATCAAAAGAATCCTGACTGTTGGTGAAACCTGAATTAATCTCTATACTTAGCACCTATTTTTGCCACATCATTATCTGTTGGAGAAATTAAAGCATGCACGTACTACTCGTAGAAGATGATGAATTGTTGGGCGATGGTACGCGCAGCGGACTGACACAATTTGGCTGCATAGTAGATTGGGTGAAGGACGGCCAGATCGCTCTACAGACTATATTATCCAAAAGTTTTGATGCCATCATCTTAGATTTGGGGCTACCCAAACGTTCAGGGCTTGATGTCTTAAAGGCCATACGTGCACGTAATGTAAACACCCCTGTTCTTATCCTAACTGCCCATGATGCTATAGACAGTCGCGTAAAGGGACTCGATTGCGGTGCAGATGACTACCTAGTCAAACCGTATGATCTAGAAGAGCTCTGCGCACGTATCCGCGCCTTACATCGTCGCTCTTCCGCACGCACTGACCCCGTGATCACCCATGGCAGAGTTGTCCTGGACCCTGCAGGCCGTGCTGTGTATATCGATGGTGAGTCCTTAGCGCTTTCTAGGCGTGAATTTGTATTGCTACAAAAACTACTCGAAAATGCCGGCCGTGTTTTATCTCGGGAACAGCTTAACCAATCTTTGTACAGTTGGGATGACGAGATAGACAGCAACGCCCTGGAAGTCCATATCCATAATCTCCGCAGAAAAGTAGGCTTCGCTTTAGTGCGCACAATACGCGGTGTGGGCTATATGATCGATAAGGCCTCTGATTAAAGTAGTACCTGGTAGTTACATGAAAATATCATTACGTCGCTTTGTTCTTTTCAACCTACTGCTTGGGGAGCTGCTGGCAGCTACTCTGGGCATTTCGACTATTCTGTTTTTGGAGCGTCAAGACCTACTGGTCTATATCGATAACAAGCTTCTTGAATCTGCATTCACCATGCAGCGCTTTATGAATCAACCACATGCGCTTTCCAAATTAAATTCTTTTGAATCTAACTTGGAAAGCCTAAGCGCCATCCTCCCTGCTCCCATATACCAATACACTGAAGAAAATTTTGGTCCTAATTTGTTTCATTTTTTTATCTGGAACAAACATGATCATCTTTTGTTTAGTGACCAACATCTCCCTGTGGAATATTTTGAACATGCACCCCTTGGGTTTTCACAAATCCACTATAACAATATCATCTGGCGACTATTCACAACGATCGATCCTGTAACCAAGATCAGAATCATGGCGCTGCAGCAAACTCATTTGCGCCAGATATCCCCTAGAAATCTCGCACGAGAAGTCATTATTGTCATGCTCACAAGTTATTTTTTTCTAGGGCTACTCATGTGGATCGTACTCGCACGAGGCTTAAACATTCTGCAGAAAATATCTGATCAAGTTCAACAGCAAGGTCCTGATCATCTTTCTCCACTTGATTCTTCAAACCTTCCCTCTGAAATTAAACCTATCATTGAAGAATGGAACAAATTATTCGATCGACTCAAGCTCGCGTTCGTCCGAGAGAAACGCTTTGCAGCAGATGCAGCGCACGAGCTCAAAACACCACTTGCTGCTCTTAAAACCCATACACAATTGGCACTCAATGCAAAAAATAAAAGTGAGCTTATCAACGCACTGCATAAAATTATAACGGGCGTAAACCGCAGTGCACATGTTGTACAACAGCTGCTCACCTTAAATCGCATGAATCAACCTGGCATTACTGAGGCACCCACCTCCATTAGTATTGCTCAGCTTGCACGAGACATTATCGCTGACCTTGTGCCCAGCGCGTTGGAAAAAAATACCGAAATTGAGTTAATCGCACCAGACACCCACTTCATGATCGAGGGACACGATACTGCCATCGCCATCTTGATACGTAATTTAGTCGATAACGCCATTCGTTACTCGCCGGAAAATAGCCTAGTACAAGTGATCATCGAAGAATCTCCCGATAAGCGAAATGTCATTCTGAAAGTAGTTGATAATGGAACTGGAATCCCTGAACACTTGCGTGAACGGGTTTTCGAGCGATTTTTCAGAGTGATTGGAAACAAAAGTTCTGGCAGTGGTTTAGGACTTGGCATCGTGCAACAAATTGTAGAAGTGCACCACGCTATTATTTCATTAGAGACACCGCTGGTTGGACATGGCTTACAAGTGACGGTGGTGTTTCCTAAAATTTATAAGTTAGGGGCTTAGCATCTTCACGTATGCAACTCCCATATGATTTTCTATCGCCTTGATAGCAGAAGTAGTGCTTAAAGCCTGCATATAGGAATGATGGACAGTCAATACTAACTCTTGTAATTTTTGATCATCTTCAAGAGCAACTATTTTTAATCCTATCTTCCGGCACTCATCAAAATTTATATGACGTCCATGAGTTTTTCTTTTCAAATAATCAGTTAAATATCTCACCACAATTTTGGCTTTTTTAACTCGATCTTTATCTCCTTTAAACATCACTTCTCTTAATTTATTACCAACTAGCTCTTTCGCTAAACTTATAGCATTCTGACATTCAGATAAAAAAGTAGGATGATATTTATTTAATATGAATTGCCAAACAGATAAAGCAGATGGATCTTTTTTAATTTCTTTATGTGCAATTTGGAATTCGTGGATAGCACCATATGCTGGAACGCCTCTTAACTGAGGATCGATTGGACCCAGATTGGACTGTTTTCCCATGAGGATTACACTTGCAGAACACGCAATCATGGTGCCAGCAGACATCGCCAGCTGCGGCACTATAACCCGAGTATTTTGAGGATCAAATTTTCTATGAAGATAGTCAACGATAGACTCTGTAGCAGCAACATCACCACCTGGAGTGTGCAGTATGAGATCTAGTCCTTTGGTACAATCTAGACCGTGAATAGCCAACATAAAACCATTTTTATCATCATCATTGATTCCTAATCCTTCTGTCTGTGGTTTTTGAAGCCAACCAGAATAATAGGAAATAACATTACGTTTCGTATGCTCATGTAATTCGGCTAAATAAACGCGTCTAACTTCATCCAAACTTTTTCCATTCTTTTGTCCGTCAACTATCTCCTTTTTTACTCCTACCCAGTTTGGCACTATTTCTTAACCTCCAAATGAATAAACAGTTTTAGTTTGTACTTGTTTTAATAAAGAGGGCTGTTTGAGAGATTTCACATTCGCCCACTCATCTAAGGACATAGGTGTTAAATACTGACGATAAATTTTCTCTAGATGTTTAGTTTTGTTGTTTTTGCGTCTTTGTTTTAATGATTTATTATTTTTTTTCATAACATTCCCTCCAGTTTCAAGAAACAGGTATCTCTTGATAACAATAGTATCATCTCTCCAATCGGTTTCGTTACCGTAAGACCTTGATTGATTTGGTACCCAAGTCATCCTAAGACTTTCTATTCCACCATCCTCCTCCTAGCGCCTGGAACAACGCTGCCGTGTCAGCATACCGCGCGGCTTGTGCTTGAATGCGAGCAATACGCGTTTCTTCATATTGGCGCTCGGCATCTAAGCGATCAAGATAGCTAACAGCACCTAAACTGTATTGCTGCTGCACAAGTGAGAAGGCAGCGTGGGCTACCTTCTCTGCTTCCGCCTGTGTCTTTAATGCTTGTGCATCCATTTGAATTGCATGTAACGCATCTGCAACATTCTGGAATGCATATAACACTGTTTTTTTGTACTCGGCAGCCGCTTCATCGTAAGCGGCAATAGCAGCACGTTGTTTAGCATGCAGTGCACCCGCATCAAAAAGCGTCTGAGCCAGCGCACCTCCCACTGACCAAATGCTGGAATTGGGACCAAACAAATCACGACTTTCTGTCGTACTGGAGCCATAGCTGCCATTCAACGTGATTTGCGGTAACCGATTCGCAACCGCCACACCAATTTGCGCACTGGCCGCATGGAGCAATGCCTCAGATGCACGCACATCAGGCCGTTGTCGGACTAGTCTAGAAGGTAGGCTGATCGGCAATTCTGAAGGCAGCTTTAAATCCTCTAGATGAAAAGCGGGCAGCCGCACTTCACTGGGTACCGTACCGATTAACGCCGCTAATGAATGTCTATACTGCCCCAAACTTTTCTGTAAAGGTGGGAGGGTAGCCCGCGTTTGAGCGAACTGCGTCCGTAAAGCCAACACATCTGTTTGAGACACTCCGCCAAGCTCAAACTGCTTTTGCACGATGCTTAATTGATGCTCCTGTGAACGAATCAACTCTTCTGTCGCACGAATTTGTGCACGCAGCGAAGCCTCATTCACTGCAGTTGTGACGATATTTGCACTCAGGGTGAGATACGCAGCCTCTAGCTGAAATCGGCTGTAGTCAATCTGTGCACGTAAACCCTCTCTGTAGCGACGCGCACCACCAAAAAGATCCAGAGTGTACGAAACATTCACAGAGGCATTGTACAAGTTGAACACACTCCCGGAGTCCACTCCAAACCCACTCTCTGAAGCACGCTCTCTGCTCGCAGAAAGTGCGGCACTCGCATTGGGAAAAAGGCCTGAGGCCACCGCAGCATTGAGATTTTCCTGTGCTTGACGTATGGCTGCTTGGGATGCCTCTACCGTCGGGCTATTTTTTAATCCCTGTCTGATTAATGCATTGAGTGCTGGAGAATGGAACAGTGTCCACCACTGTGCAGGAACGTCTCTGCCTGCTTGAAAATACTGTGCGTTGCCAGCCTTAGCGCCTGTAGTACTTACTGTTTTTGCAGGTAACCTTTTTTCGGTGTAGCGTGAAGTACTAGGCGTATCGGGCGCTTTAAAATCTGGGCCTACAGCACAACCTGCAATGCTCGCGCCCATAAAAACTAAAAGAGCTATTTTTGAAAAATGCATAAAGATCATCCTATAAAGACAAAAAATTTCTCTATTGCGACTAACCGTCGCTCACGCAAGATTTTTCTGATTTCTTGCCCTGGTATGTTTTGCGAAGCCAAATCACTGACCTCCACAGATTTAGCAGCCACATAAATTGAGTGTAATCGTTCGGATTTTTGCACTGCTATGTCACTATTTGCAATCGCTTCGCATCCATCGAAAAATAAGCTTAAACGTTCAGGTCTACGAAACGCATCTAAATGTTCCAACAAAGCAAGACACAACGCTGCATCTGCAAACACTTTTTCATAATCTGCATAATATCCACAAATCAACAAAGCCAATTCGCTGTAATTTTTGGGCACACGATAGCGTTGTAACACTGCACGAGCAGACTGAATATCCAGCCCATAAAATAACACAGCAAAACGGGCTATCGCTGTTTTTGCGCGTGGCAAGGCTTGAAAGCCTACACTCTTTTGCACGAACTCCGGAAATAAAACAGATAGTGCACCACAGTTGGATAGTACTTCAAAAAACCGTGCAGGATGCGCTTCCCTTAATGCTTTTTCGCATTCTTGCCATACGCGTTCTGCCACAAGCGCATGTACCTCCCCATCGCGCACGATATTTTGCATAAGCTGCAACGTGTCTGTATGCAAGTGAAACTCTGCAAAACGTGCTGCAAAACGTGCTACGCGCAAAATACGCACAGGATCTTCTACAAATGCTGGCGAAACATGACGCAATAGGCGCGCATCAAGGTCTTTTTTTCCACCACACGGATCGATGATTGCACCATCACTCTCTTGCGCCATTGCATTGATGGTCAAATCACGGCGTTGTAAATCTTCTTCTAGCGTTACATCCGGCGCGGCATAAAAATTAAAACCCTTATAACCAGGACCTGTTTTACGCTCAGTTCGTGCTAACGCATATTCCTCATGTGTGGTTGGGTGCAAAAAAACAGGGAAGTCTTTTCCAACAGGGCGATACCCAAGTGTTAGCATTTCTTGCGGTGTCGCTCCAACCACTACCCAATCGCGTTCTTTGACAGGGTAGCCTAACAGTTGATCGCGTACTGCACCGCCTACAAGATAAATTTTCACTGTAACTCCCCAGGTGATAGATGGAAACGTGCATAGTGGGAGTATCTGGAAAATTACCTTTCACTCTCTATTCTCAAGCAATTGCCAATTAAGCGAATCTCCCGCCCACAATGGCACCACTATTTCATCTCCAAAAGGTAACGCTTTCGCCACTTTCCAAGGTTTTTGAATCAACGTGATTTGCTGAGTATTACGCGCTATGCGATAAAAATCAGCAGCATAATGACTCGCAAAGCCCTCCAATTTATCCAATGCCCCAGCGCGATCAAAAGCCTCTGCATATAACTCAATCGCGGCATGTGCCGAATAAATACCAGCACATCCACATGCAGCCTCTTTCGTAGAGACAGTATGTGGCGCACTGTCTGTGCCTAAGAAAAATTTTTTGTTGCCGCTTGTTGCAGCAGCAAGCAATGCTTCTTGATGCTGACGGCGTTTTAATACCGGCAAACAATAATAGTGTGGTCGTATGCCACCCGATAGCAAATGATTTCGATTGAGTAATAAATGGTGTGGCGTAATAGTAGCTGCCAAATGATCGGACGCTGACAAAACAAACTGTACTGCCTCTTGAGTTGTAATATGTTCGAATACCACACGCAACTGCGTAAATTTTTGCACGATACTTTCCATTTGATCTAAAAAATAGCGCTCACGATCAAATATATCGACAGTAGGATCACTCGTTTCACCGTGAATCAAAAGCGGCAAATCATACGCCTCCATTGCTGCAAAAACTGGATACAACTGTGTTAGCTCCTTAACACCAGCTTCTGAATGAGTCGTGACGCCTGCAGGATATAGCTTAATCGCCGTCACTTCTTTGGAAGCTGCAACTTCAGCGATTTGTTGAGGTGTCGTACTGTCCGTTAAATACAACGTCATCAGAGGTTCAAATGAAAATTCCGCTGGGATCGCCGACAAAATACGTGCTTTGTAGGCAATCAGCGCATCGAGTGTTGTAACGGGCGGTTTTAAATTGGGCATCACAATTGCCCGCGCGAACTGTTTTGCGGTCGCAGGTACCGTTGTTTTTAAATAGACACCATCGCGTAGATGTAGATGGGCATCGTCGGGTTGTGTGAGTTGGACTGTTTTCATCGTGTTTCATCATGAAATATGAGCGGCACAAAATGTATCATTCTGCAGAGAGACACATTGTGCCAAATGTATCCCTTTACAGAAGGCCTGCCTTTCAATAATCTATCCCTCTACAAGAGGATACATTTATGAGTACTTTGATTTTAACGCTGGCAGAGGAACTTCAAAAAAAAATAACCACTCTCGGCAAGGGCGTAGCGCGAGAAGTAACACTACCTAATATAAGCAACAAAATCATGGTTGCTATTGGCATGCGCCGTACTGGAAAAAGTTACTTTTTACTGCAAGCTATAAAGCAACTTCACAGACAAGAAAAAATAACGCTTAGCCGCATCCTTTACCTCAACTTTGAGGATGATCGGTTATTTCCCCTCACAACTCAAAAATTCAGCGATTTACTGGATAGCTTCTACAGTACACATCCTGAAAATCATGATCAATTGTGCTATCTGTTTTTGGACGAAATTCAAAATGTGGATAATTGGCAGCAAGTAATACGTCGATATTTTGATACTAAAAAAGTCAAAATATATCTAACAGGTTCTTCTGCGAAACTTTTGAGTAAAGAAATAGCGACTTCATTACGGGGCAGATCGATCGCCACTGAAATATGGCCCTTCAGTTTTACAGAATTTTTAAAAGCGAAAAAAATTTCTTTGCCTAAAACTTACGGCCAAAGAAGCTTGGATATACTAACAACCCACTTAAAAATTTACATTAAACAGGGTGGATTTCCAGAAATAAATTGCTTTCCCTCAGACAGCGAAATAACACAAGAAGATAGACAGCGCATTTTGCAAGATTATCTATCCGTGGTGATCTTCCACGATATTGTTGAACGCCATAACATAACCAATATTTCACTAGTTCGTTACATGCTTAATTTTTTACTAAAACAGGTAGGACATAGTTTTTCCATTCATAAATTCCACAATGATCTCAAAAGCCAAGGGTTTGCAGTAAGCAAAACAACCGTCCACGATTATCTAAGTTATATTGAAGATGCCTACCTAGCATTTGCAGTGCCGCTTTACAGCGAATCATTGAGAAAAGTACAATCAAACCCACGCAAAATATACGCCATCGATACCGGTTTGATAAATGCCTGTACTTTTGGTTTTGCGGAAAATATTGGGCACTATTTTGAAAATCTTATTTACCTGGATCTAAGAAGAGCAAGGCACGAAATTTATTACTACTTGACAGCCACACGTAAAGAAATAGATTTCCTCACAAGAGATCCGCAAGGTAAGTGGCATCTCTTCCAAGTGTGCTGGAATGTGGAAAAACACGAAACCTTGGAGCGAGAGGTAACAGCCTTAGAAGAAGCAGAAAAAGAATTACACATAAAAGGAGAGTGTATTACCCCTACAACTTATTTCACTTTCTTCCTACCCACCATTCAAAATCACAAAACTCTATGAAAAAAATACTCGCCATTTACTGTGCAGCTGTTTGCTTTTTCACGGTCGCCTGTTTTGCTGTCACACTGGGCTTATTCTTACAGCAAACCGTTCGGATACTGTTACCTCAAATTACAGCCACGAGTTTCGAAGAGGTGGGAATAGATACCACTCTCAAGCAGCAAAAGGGTAAAACTCAGGAACAAACAAAGAAAGCATGGGAGGCAAATTACAAAAAAGGTCTTACCATAGCAAGAAGGGCTGCTATCCAAGATATGATCAACTACTCCATTATTTTGCTTGTCGACCTGCTGGTTTTTATACCACACTGGCGAATTATACGAAGGGGAGTTAAAGCGGAAATTGGGGGAACATAAAATTCTGCTCTACCCAAAGGCATTGTCAAACAATCCTCGCGATCATGCATCCCATCTTGCAGCAATCTTTGAGCGTTGTTCTTCAATCGAAAAAGCTCGCACGTCATTCTCCGATCGATATTTGTAGCAACCAACTCTTCAAATTCAAATCATCAATAAAAAAACCACGTCGCCCAGGATTTTTACCAATTAATCCTTTCCGTTGTAATGTGCGCATCGCAGATTGTACAGAGGCAACTGAAAGGGTTTCTACACCTAATATGCTAGCGAATGCATTCCGCGTTTCTATGCCAAATAGGCTACTACTCTCATTTTGTGCAATTTCACGCAATAACAAGCGCTCTAATGCCGCACAGTCTTGCCACAATTTTGCAAAATCTCTGTCAGAAAATACCTCGGACAACAACTGCTGTTTTGCCTGTTCCAACTCCAAGCCTGGATTCAAGGCCAAACGTTCAACCAATGCCCTAATTAACTGAGGTACCTTCTGCATTTCTTCAAAAGCATTCCACAATCTCTCTGTTTCCAGCTTGCGCTTTGTTGCGATTTCAAACATGCGGACAAGATGATCTGTGAAGCCTCGATCCAGTTCAGGAAAGTGAAGATTTTGACCAAAATGAAAGAAAGGCGCCCGAGCTTGAGAGAACATGCGTCTTAGACCTTCCTGAGAAGAGCCAGTAAAAATAACTTTAATCGTATTTTTATGGATATCCAGACAAGTACGAAGTGCAGCAACAAAATGAGCATGCATTGGGTACTGTGCCAACACTTGGATTTCATCCATAAGTAATAGCAGCTGACCTTTCTTAGCTAATTCCACCATAACTTCTTTTAAATCACGGCTTGCATGAGCATGATTATCGAATGTTAACTCCGCTTTTATCCCTAGCGCTTCTCCACGCACTTTGCTTATTCTTTCAAATAAACCGCGGGTCTTATTGGTAAGAGAGATATTTTGTTGAGCAAAAGCAAGCAAAGCTTTTGTAAATTCAGCAGGCGCTGTTTTATCGGCATCCAAAAAGCTGAAATAGAAAACTTGCCAACCTCGTTTTTTAGCAAGTGGCATGATGTCGTGGCACAAAAACTCCGTTTTACCCATTCGCCTGGGGGCAAAAAAAGTAAGCGCGCTCGATAACCCGCTTTCAAACATATCTAGGATCTGCCTAGCAAGCTCGGTTCTAGGGTAGTGCCAAGTGTTGTGTTTCATAGGTGCATTAGATTGAATTGTACTTCCATAATCTAATTGTACTTTTGGAGTACAAAGCAGTCTATACATTTGGCTTATTTAGGCTGCACGACCCAACTCTTTACCACCAACTTTATTTTCAGCTGATCACTCATCAGCAGTATTTTTCGCGGCAAGTCCCATCGTCCAACGGACATATATTCTGGATATTGAATCTCCCATTTCCCCTGCTTCAAGCGAACCAAATGGTGATAGGCATCAAATGTAGTTTTTGCAGACATACCAGGAGAAGGCAGTCCTCGCGCCCAGTAATATAACGGCACGATGGGAATCTGCCATCCCAACTGGCTTTGCATTAATAACTCGGGGGTCGCAGCTGAAACAGGTGGTCTATTGGACTGCGCCAAAGTAATGCGACCTGGTTGACCTGTTATTTCAACTCGACCCAAACCGAGAGGACCAAACAGTGCGAATTGGTAAGCATCATTTTTTTGATCCCACTGCAAAGAAGCCAACTCTGTTTTTTCTGCGTGCTGAATGCTCACAGCACCATTCATTGTCCAAGCTTGAATACTTTCAAGTCCCTGAGCACGCGCATCCCAACTCATCGGGTGACCCACAGACGTCATTGGCGATTGTACTGTTGCGCAACCGGAAAGAAGTAGGAAGAAGGTTGAGACAAAAAAGCAATTTTTGAAGGTGCCCCTAAAAGGGTTTTTATTCATAACAGTTCCGTGCATAATTTCAAACATAGTCCCTCCGAGCAGACCTCTAAAACCGAAAAAGATCATGCCCCTAATTGCCTGCGGAATCAATCATAAAACTGCCCCTCTGGCTGTGCGCGAACAAATTGCTCTGTCCCCTGAATGCATGCCCGAGACCTTACGTGAATTATTGGAACATGGCGCTGCAAATGAGGCCATCATTCTTTCAACCTGTAATCGTACCGAAATTTACACACATACTTTTACACTCCCCCGTCTCACCGATTGGCTGGCAGCCCATCCTAAAATAGGCAAAGTTGCAAACTCAGCACATTGGTATTGGCACCAAGATCAACGAGCCGTGGAACACATGATGCGTGTTGCCAGCGGCCTGGATTCAATGGTGCTAGGCGAATCGCAGATTCTCGGCCAAATGAAACAAGCCTTTCTGCTAGCACAAAAAACCGGCACTGTGGGTTCTGAATTACAACGTCTACTGCAAAAAGTTTTTTCTGTCACCAAACAAGTACGTACTCAAACTGATATCGGCGCTCACCCTGTTTCTATTGCCTACGCCGCTGTTAATTTGGCCAAACGCATTTTCAGTGATTTATCCAAAAGTGAAATTCTGCTGATAGGCGCCGGCCAAACCATTGAACTATCGGCATTACATCTGGCTGACCATGGCGTAAAGCGCCTCATTTTTGCGAATCGTTCAACTACTAAAGCAACACATTTGGCCCATCAGTTCGGCGGGCAATCTATTGCGATGGCAGATATCCCTCTCCATTTACAAAAAGCAAATATCGTTATTTCAGCGACCAGCAGTACTCTGCCTATTCTGGGAAAAGGGATGGTAGAAAGTGCATTGAAAGTCGGCAAACGCCGTGCTCTTTTGATGTTAGATATGGCCGTGCCCCGCGATATTGAACCGGAGGTCGCCAAATTAGAAGATGTCTATTTGTACAACATCGACCATTTGCAGGAAATAGTGCAGGAAAATTTCAAATCGCGCCTGGATGCAGCACAACAAGCACAAGCGATGATTGATATTCATGCGCGCTATTATATGCGTCAATTAGAAGCACAAGATGCGAATCAAATCATCTGCGCTTATCGTGAAAAACTAGAAAACTGGCGAGATGCCGCGTTAGCTAAAGCGCTGGATAGTTTGAAACAGGGTGAAGATCCAGAAACAACACTGGCGAAGATAGCACACACACTTACAAACAAAATTCTACACACACCCTCCGTTCAACTACGCCAAGCTGCTCTTGATAATCAGATGGATTTACTGTTGGCTGCAAAGAAATTGCTTGGGTTATAGAACAACATACAACCCGGCCACAGCTGCGCAGCAATTCCCGCCGAAATGGATCCAATATCACCGTTTGTGCCATGCTAGCTAAATGCCGTGAATAGTTACTTGCTGGAGGCGCCCTTAATAATTCCTTAACTTTTTCCAACTAAGCTTACCCCTTTATTCGCATAACTACATTCTTCCACCACATCCGAAACTGAGGAGATCCCACACATGGCCCACGACACCGCATTAGAATTGATAGCATTACCCGAACACAAAGCTACAAGCGGCGTAGATTTAACTCCCTTTGCTCATCCAACTCCAGCGACTAGCTCATCTTCTACCGCCTCACCACCACGCGAAGTAAAACCTAGTCTGCAAGAAAAACCTCTCGGCCGTAATTTTTTTGAGTTCCCCATAACCTCAAAATCTTGGCTGTCAGCAGCCTTGGTACGTTATCGCACACATGTTCGGGGGCGCTTCTTATTACAATTGTTGCACGGCATCCTTGTGGTACTTGGAAGTGTTATATTTACCATCTGGATTGCATCCTACGTAGCAAAACATGCTCTTTTAACAGGCGATATCGCATCTCAGTTAGGCGGTCTTGTAGGTCAGATGGGTTGGCTAGGTGTCGTTGTTGGCAGTTTATTAAGTGTTGCCATCATCAGCACTGCTTTCGTCACCTTTATTGGATGGGCTTTTGATCGATGCCAAACACATTCTTTTAAAGATTTAATTACGACAAAGACTCGTTTCTCACAGATAGGTATCCATACGGCAAGGTCTACCCCCTATGCTGAGACTGCGCGAGAATTTGAGACGGGATTAGCAGATTCTTCGCACGTTAGTCCATATGATTCCGGGCTGCTTTATTTTAAAACAACGGGGATAAAAATGGATGAAGAGTGCCAGCGACTCTTTCGTGGTTTTCAACCTACTGCTGGCGTAGCATCCGGCTTGTCTGAACCTGGCTTCTCCAAACACACCCTCACACTAGACACGTTGATGGAGCGTTTGGGCCATGACTTCCTCAGAAAAAACTTGGAACCTAGCAACGCGATGGCAGTTTTTAGCCTGTCTGATGCATATACTCTGCGAGATTGGCCTCGAGCTACTTTTATTTATCCTCGTGAACCGGGGCAGCCTAGGTCTGTTCGTATTGATTCGGGTGCAAATCAAGGCGCAGTGACGTCCTCTCCAGAATTTCGTGAGACATTGCTCCATATGTATGGCGCAGACGGGCCACCAATCAAAATGATCGACGCATGGATAAGCCTGGCGCACAAAAGGCTGGCAGACAGTAATGATGGGAATGAAAGTTCTCAATATGGTTTTATTCAATATGAGTATCGATGGAACGAACATCGACGGGTTATTCAACTCTTCCATCATCTGAAATGGACATACCCTAAACTTAATTACCCACCATTACGGGATTTTATTGGCTCTTTGCGTTCGCCCTATTTCGAATCGGCTTTGAGCACATTACATAGCGCCCTTGGTCGACAATCTACTAATTCTTCTCGTCACCAAAACACATGGACTCATCCTTCCTGGATTAGAAGAAGTAATACAAGAGCACTCTGGACTTTATTTGGAGGTCTCTTAATCCTTTTGGTGACCGCTCTTTGGCTCAATTCTTTAGCGAGGATTGTTCCTGTATTGGCCAGCTTTCTGGGAGGTTTCTTAGTTGCTCGAGGTGCATTTTTATACCAATACAATAGAGCCATGGCTGACCCTAAGCTAAAAGCGCTAGGAAAAAAACCGCTACCACCGTTTATTTTCCGCATCTCTATCCTAATAGGTATCGTCAACGCATCACTGATCGCGGTATTTCCGTCGCTCGTCACACTCATCCTTACAGGTGCCTATGCTGCATTGGCCTTCGGATACGTTGCATTTGGTTGGGTGAAAGAGTGGATGAAAAAAAGAGAGCAGACTGAGAAGCTTACACAGAGCATGCAGACTTTGAATTCTATGCAACAACCTCTTGAAAGAGGGCTCTTGTATAGCCCTGCCGCTCCGCAGCTTTTGCGTGAGGATGTCTCCTCGCCTGCGTTAAGTGAGGCAGAAGAAAGAGCACTCAAGCGTTGCAAAGAAACGGTCATTGAGGCGTTGAATGCTGAAGCCACAGATGGCACGTCATATTGCTTTGGCTCTTTCTTTAAAGCGGATAACTCAGCATCCATACTTGCTCATCAATGTAATGGGGCTACATCGCTGGCAAATCTGCGTGATATCTTAAGAGGCCATCTGGCGACTAGAGGTGAAGAAGAGAGCAAACACACTCCTGCGGCTACGCCTACTAGTAGCGAAAGACTAGAAGCATTGGTAAAAAAGTTAGTCGACGAGGAGGTACAACCCGCGCTTGATGACTTGCTACTCAATCTTGCTGATAGCGCGCGCAACCGTTCTGCCTCTGTGTGAGGTGGCAGCTCATAATAGCTCGGGCCCTCCCTATGTGTAAGGTATGCACACATCTTTTTTATCCCCTCCCCCCTCGCAAAACAGCTCCGGTGGAGGGGATTCTGGTCATCCTTTGAGCCCAGCCAAAAGATGTGTGCATACCTTAGCCCTATGTGAGGGCCCTCTGTTTGAGGCTCAGCTACGCCACAAGCGGCACTCGACAATCAGATGGGTTTATGCGGGCTGCGAAGAAATTGCTTGGGTTGTAGACGGGCAAAGCTGAGCCAAATTCAGTGATAAAAAAGATCGAGAAGGCATCGTAAATGCCTAATCCTCATCCTCGGTACACCTGTGATGAACTTTTTTCATTACCTGGTGTACCCAAAGGGAGAGAGCCAGAGGCAGAGTTTTGTCCAGCAGCGAAACCAGCAAACCCACGGCGAGCTAATGGTGGCATAGCAAGAGTAGTACCAGAGGAAGCCACAGCTCCACTAGTCACCAATGCGCTTATTTGTGCCGTTATGTGCGTTTCCTCACTCAGCAGCTGTTGATGCTCACTTGTCAGCTTACGGATTAGCGGAGCAACTGACGCCGTACCTTTCATAAGAAAGTACCCCGCCAAAAGCGCTGCCCCAGCCCAAAAATATGTCATAGAGTCACCCTGCTCGTCTTGTGCAAATTTTTTAAGTAAGAAAGATGCTGATACCACTAAAACAATTCCAAAAGTATGCCTATTGCTCTCTCGCACTCTAGCTTCTATCGCTGCTGTTTCAAGAGCGCTCGCCTGTTTTAGTCGAGAATCAACATCTGCAATTCTTCTTTGTACCTCTTTTAATTGATCTTCTGCTTCTCTTAATTTTCGTTGCAACTCTGACTGTGGTCTTTGTCTCATTATTTTTCTCTTGGTGATTTTTGGTTGGTGTTTAGATTAGCGCAACGCAAGGGAAATTTTATTAGACCCCCTGCTGTACCAACCGTCTGGGTGCAACACGTCCGTCATCAAGAATTTCTCCAACACCAAAAAAACTGCCATCCTTGCGGGTAATTCTGACCCAGCCTGAGGCGGGCGCATAAGGCGCAATCACCGGTTGTCCTTGCCTGAGATAGTAAATAGCTGCTTCTGACAGCGGAAGCTCTGGCCAGCCATCGATGGCACTATCTAAGGGAAGCAGATAACTATCCATTGTGACTTGATCTTGACTCTCTGCGAGCGTCTGCAAGTGCGCCAAAGTCTGCATTTGTGCGGGCTGATAGACACCCACCGTTAGGCGACGAAGTGCTTCTACATGCGCGCCGCACTCAAGCGCCTCTCCCATGTCCTCCACCAAAGTGCGTATATACGTGCCTTTACTGGAATGTACATTGAAAGAGAATGTATCTTGCGTTTGTGCAAGATAGGTCATGCTGTAGATCTGAATTTCTCGAGGCTCTCGGGCAACTTCTATGCCTTGGCGTGCCAATTTGTACAAAGGCTGACCATTTTGTTTAATAGCAGAATACATCGAAGGAATTTGCTGAATCGTACCTGTAAACCGTGCAAACAATTCTTCCACCACTGCACGAGAGAGTGTCGGCACAGGTTTTTCAGCTAACACCTCACCTTCAGCGTCTCCTGTCGTTGTCTTAACACCTAATTTAGCGGTTACTTGGTAAAGCTTATCTGCCTCTAACAAAAATTGACTGAACTTCGTGGCCTCTCCCAAACAAATAGGCAACATACCACTAGCCAATGGATCCAAACTGCCTGTGTGACCTGCCTTACGCGCATCGTAGAGTCTTTTGACTATCTGCAACGCCGCATTTGACGTCACGCCCTTTGGCTTATCAAGTAACAAAATACCATCTAGGGGACGGCCTTTATTCCGAACTTTACTCATCTTCTGGGGGTTCCTGGGAGGGTGGATTAACAGCATCGATAAGGTTTAACAGATGGTTGGCTTGCAAAATAGATTTGTCGTAGGTAAATCGGAGTCGCGGAGTAACTCGTAAATTCAGTGAGCGTGCTAAAGCTTGGCGAAAAAAACCAGAGGCATTACTAAGGGCCTTGAGAACTTCTTTGATTTGATCCTCTTTGAGGAGACTGACGGAGACAGTGGCATTTGCCATATCTGGAGAAACGCTCACTGATGTGATGGAAAGACCCTGCAAACGCGGATCGTTAGTCTTGGTGAGTAATAATTGCGCTAATTCACGTTGGATTTCGTCACCGATACGCTGCATGCGACTATAGGAATGGGGCACGATTTTTCTCTCTACAACTGCCTCACCACCTGCGTGGTTTCAAACACCTCAATCTGATCGCCTGGCTTCACATCATTGTAGTCTTTCACGCCGATGCCACACTCCGTCCCACTTTTCACTTCATTCGCTTCGTCTTTGAAGCGCCGCAGCGATTCTAGTTTTCCGGCGAATACCACCACGTTATCTCGCAGCACACGAATGGAACTCTGACGTCGGATAATGCCTTCCGTGACTAAACAGCCTGCAATAGCGCCAAATTTAGAAGATCGGAAGACATCTTTGACTTGGGCAAGTCCCGTAATAGTTTCTTTAAATAGAGGCTTGAGTAACCCAGTCAGAGCTGCTTTCACTTCGTCCAGCAAATTGTAAATCACGCTGTAGTAACGTAGATCCACATCTTCGCTTTCCACTAATTTACGCGCACCCACATCGGCCCGCACGTTAAAGCCCATCAAAATGGCCGATGAGGCAATGGCTAAATTGACGTCTGATTCCGTGATCCCACCGACACCACTGGCTATGATATTGACCTTTACTTCGGAGGTGGAGAACTTCAAGAGAGAGTCACTGATGGCTTCTACAGAACCTTGCACATCTCCTTTGAGTACTACATTTAATATGGCAGTCTGCCCTTCACCCAATTGACCGAAGATATTTTCCAACTTAGCTGCACGCTGCCTGGCAATCTTGATATCGCGGTATTTACCTTGGCGAAATAACGCAACCTCACGCGCTTTTTTCTCGTTCGGCAATACAATCGCTTCTTCACCCGCACTTGGAACTCCAGACAATCCAATAATTTCAACAGGCATAGAAGGCATAACTTGCTCTATTCTCTGTCCATGATCATCAACCATGGCTCGCACACGACCATACTGACCGCCTGCCAATAAAATATCACCCTGTTTCAATGTGCCACTTTGCACCAAAATTGTAGCAACAGGACCACGCCCCTTATCCAATCGAGATTCAATAACAAGTCCCCGCGCGGGACCTTCCATCGGTGCTTTCAGATCCAGCATGTCGGCCTGCAGCAAAATACGTTCTAACAAATCGTCTATACCTTGGCCTGTCTTTGCGGAAATAGGCTGGAACATGACGTCTCCTCCCCATTCATCGGAAACCACTTCATACTGGGAGAGCATTTTGCGGACTTTCTCAGCATCAGCGCCATGTTTGTCAATTTTATTGATGGCGACGATCAGCGGTACCTTAGCCGCTCTGGCATGTTGAATGGCCTCAATAGTTTGTGGCATAACACCATCATCCGCAGCAACGACAAGTATGACGATATCCGTACATTTAGCGCCACGTGCACGCATCGCGGTGAATGCCTCATGTCCTGGTGTATCTAAAAAGGTAATAATGCCCTTGGATGTGTTTACTTGATAAGCACCAATATGCTGGGTAATTCCGCCGGCTTCGCCACTCGTCACTTTGGTACGACGTATATAGTCGAGCAAAGAGGTTTTACCGTGATCCACGTGTCCCATAATGGTGACAACTGGTGCGCGTGACTTCGCTTCGTGAAGCGATTCGCTGTCCAGCACAATCAGGCTATCCTCTAACGCATTGATATTCACCAATTTGGGGATATGACCCATCTCTTCCACAACAATCGCCGCAGTTTCTTGATCTATCACTTGATTGATGGTTGCCATCGCACCCATCTTCATCATACTTTTGATGACTTCGGCCGCTTTCACTGACATCTTTTGGGCAAGGTCTGCAACAGTAATACTTTCAGGAATAGCCACTTCGTGAATAACCCGTGACACTGGCTTGGAAAAAGCATGTTCACGCGTGGCTGTGGGAGTAGGTGTAGAAAAAACAACCCTTCTATTTTGCTTTCTGGGACGAGGCACGTAACGAACATTCACATCTATCTCTTCATCGTCATCACCTACTGCGGAAATAACTTGAGAATGACGCGAAGGCCCCTGACGTGACTTTTTCTTCTTGACGCGTTTTTGTTCCTCACTGTCTATTTCTTGCGATAGGGGAAGAACTGTATTTCGCCCTACAGTAAGGGTGGTAGGAGAAACAACCGCAGGTACTGTATGAGGTTCTGCTCCTTTAATAGCTGTTTTGTCTGACTGAACTGCTTTTTCTACATCTGGTGTCGATACTTCTGGAGTTAAATTAGGTACTGCTTTCTTTTTCTCAATTTGTTTGAGAGGCGCGCTGTCAAAAATAGGAGGGATGGTGGCAGTAGATTCAACCTTTGGTTCAGCAGCAACCATGACTTGTTTCTGACGACGAAAAACAACGTTTACAGCACCCTTACCTTGCTGCCGCAAAGCACCCACGGTAGTCTCGGTGAGAGCACGTTTCTGGGTCGCGGTGGTAGTAGCAGTGGCAGTAGAATTATCGGATGGAGGAGTGGTCGAGGATTTGGTGGAGGATAGCGGCGTCCGACCACTTCTGAGAGAAATCAATAATTTGCGTTTTTCCTCAGCCGTTAAAATTTGCGAAGCATCCGTTACCTCAACCCCCGCCTTTTGCAAAGAATCCAATAGATGCTCTTCGGATACGTGCATGGTTTTTGCAAACTCTGTAACAGTCATGTCGGCCATAATTTTTATCACTTAATCAATTTTCAAAAATAGTAAGGGTGCGATTAAAACTGCTACTTATGCAGCTCGGCTCTAACAAAGCGCCGGAATTATTTTAAATACAAAACAGGAAAGATTTTTTTAACCGCAGATGAAAATCAAAAAATTAAGGTAACTCCCCAGGTGCTAGATGGAAGCGAGCATATTTAGCTAATTTTGGCGGTAAACTGGAATTATTTTAAACACAAAACATGAAAGATTTTTTTTAACCGCAAATGAACGCGGATGAAAGTCAAAACATGAAATCATATTAATGATAAAAAACGAGATCCTACTTCGTTGAATCTTCAGTCGTCTCAAACCACTTCGCCCGAGCAGCCATAATCAGTCTCGCACCTTCTTGCTCTTCGATACCAATATCATTCAACTCATCCACAGATTGTTCCGCCAAATCTTCCTGATTGATGATGCCATGATTAGCCAACTGATAGGCTGTCTCTGTCGTCATCCCTGGCAAGTTCAGTAAATCTTCGGCAGGTTCTTGGGCATTAAGCTGCGCTTCTAATTCCTTAGCTAATTGTAAATCACGCACCCGATCACGTAACTCATTAGCCATCTCTTCGTTGTAACCCGGAATAACCAGTATCTCCTGCGTGGACGCAAAAGCAATTTCGTCCAACGTAGTAAACCCCGCATCTACTAAAGACTGCGCAAGCGCTTCATCTACATTTAATTCTTGCATAAAGGTTTGCTGTAAACGCTCTGCCTCAGCATGATGTTTTTCTGCGGCATCTGCTTCGCTCATGACGCTTAATTTCCAGCCCGTCAGCTCACTGGCCAGACGGATATTTTGTCCGCTACGGCCAATAGCTTGAGAAAGCTGATCTTCGCGTACCGCAACATCCATGGTTTTGCTTGCTTCATCAGCTACGATAGAAGCGACTTCAGCAGGAGCCATGGCATTCAACACCAACTGTGCAGGGTTGTCATCCCAAAGGACGATATCCACTCGTTCTCCTCCAAGTTCCCCTGAAACCGCCTGTACACGCGCGCCACGCATTCCCACACAAGCTCCAATAGGATCAATGCGTCCATCATTAGTTTTGACAGCAATTTTGGCCCTGGAACCAGGATCTCGAGCAACAGCCTTAATTTCAATGACCTGTTCCGCAATTTCAGGCACTTCAATTTTGAATAATTCCACTAGCATCTGAGGATGCGTACGGCTAAGCAACAAAGAAGGACCTCGCCGATCACCACGAACGGCGTATAGATATCCACGTATACGATCTCCCATGCGTACAACTTCACGCGGAATCATCTCCTCACGCACAATGATGGCTTCTGCACTATCACCCAAATCCATAATAATGTGGTCACGAACTACTTTTTTAACCACGCCCGCCAACAACTCACCCACTCGTGATCGATAAAGATCTTCAATTTTTTTACGCTCAGCTTCTCGCACCTTTTGTAAAATAACCTGTTTGGCCTGCTGTGCAGCAATACGTCCCAATGCGACCGATTCTATGGGCTCCTCTACGACATCACCTATTTCAATGTCCGGATTTTCCACAAGAGCCGATTCAAGCAAAAGATACTTCCCTGGAAACATCGTCGCTTCTTCATCGTCTTCTATCACTGTCCAGTATCGAAAACTTTCGTACTCCCCTGTTTTACGGTCAATAGCAACTCGGATGGTCACTTCCTCATCGCGGTATTGCCTGGCAATAGCAATACCTAAAGCTGTCTCTACTGCCTCAAAGACAAGTTCCTTTTCTACACCCTTTTCATTGGCAAGGGAGTCTACGAATACTAATAGATCTTTGCTCATTTTGTTAAAACCTCAGATCAGGTACTAAGTTGGCTTTTTCAATATTTTCAAAATCCAAATCGATGGTTTGTTCATCCATTTGAATTTGTACACTGTGCATTGTCGCAGCAAGTAATTGGCCCGTAAAATGCCGGCGACCTTCCAGTGGAGTATGTAATTTAATTTTGATTTGCCTGCCGATAAATTGTTGGAAATGCGTCAGCTTAATTAAGGGTCTATCTAACCCTGGCGAAGATACTTCCAGATCATATCCCGTTTCAATATCCGCTTCTGCATTCAAAACTGCCTGTATTTGCCGATTCGCCATTGTGCAATCGTCGACCGTCAATCCGCCTTCTTTGGACGTATCAATCAGCACACGCAAGGTCCTTCTACCTGCCTCGGACACAAATTGACAGCTGACAAGCTCAAATCCAAGGATAGTAAGAGAAGGTGTTAGTAACTCTTCTATACGGGTTGTGTCCAAGGGAATCCATCCAAAATCAGCACAAACAAAAAATGGGCTAGAATGCCCACTTAGAGTTTACTGCAATTAAATCTACAAAATTGGTAGCGGGGGCAGGATTTGAACCTGCGACCTTCGGGTTATGAGCCCGACGAGCTGCCAGACTGCTCCACCCCGCGTCGATTTGAGGTCGCGATACTAACATAGCTATTATAAATTATTCAAGGTGCTCCTAGAAAAGTCTCCACCCTCAGCCTTACTCGCGCCGCTATCGTTATCAGGAAAATCAGTTCTTCGTCCTCCCAACATACCCGGGTAAGTAGCAGTTGCCGCTGGGACAGCAGCGGGGGACGGTGCCGTCGATCCCAATCTTACAGCAGTAGAAGCAGTAGGCTCTTCAGACGCACCTGCCGTTCTTAATATGGGTGCCATCGGTGATAGGATCGTCGGGGGAAGGTATTCCCCACGAGGAGCATACGAGGAAGATGGTACGGGCCTTAACCCTTCTGAGCCAAATGAGGCAACTTCTGATTCTTCTGCTACCAGCTTTTCCCGTGCTCGCACAGAGCTATAGAAGCTATAAACGATTCCAATACCTGCAACTACTGCTACCACAATACCCGGCCATAGTGGCGAAATGGACATCGGACCTGCCATAGCTACCCCCAGGAGAGCACCTAAAATTATACAACCAAGAAACTTAAGAGCTGAAAGCTTTAAACCGTTTGCCCGGCAGCGGAATAAAACGCCTACAGTAGTCACACTTGCAGCAATGGATAGCCATAGCAAAGGAGATCCAGCATCAAAAGAAGGCAGAGGAAAAATGCTTACTGCGCTGCGTACTCCAAACGCGCCTATCACCAAAAGGCCTGCAAGAATCAACACGTAAGAAAGGGCAAGTCCTCTCCTACTCTTAAGCATGCGAGAAAATTTATTTCTATCAGTTACTAACAACCTTCTTTCATTCGTGTGCGTCATAAAATTACCCTCTTAAGTGTGATTGTTACTCTAAAATGCTCATTTTTCATCTTTTGGTTCATGATGGAATGTACTTTAGCTAAACAATCTTAAGAAACTATTAAGGGCCTCTCTAAACAGCCTAACAGGTATTGCAACACAGCGTTGAGACAAAAAAGATTTCCAGAGGCTCCTAGGCGGACAGATCCTCCAACGACCAACGCGGCTTGATCTGGATTTCCAAAGTCTCATCTTGTTGCCTTGCCTGAAAACGCAGACAGCCTGCATAAGCAATCATGGCGCCGTTGTCCGTGCAAAAAACAGAACGAGGGAAAAAAAGCTCACCACCACGCTTACTCATACCGATCTGTAGCTGTTGGCGTAGCGCCTGATTCGCGCCGACACCTCCTGCAACAACGAGACGTGTAAATCCAGTTTTTTTGAGTGCTCGCTCGCATTTACGCCACAGCGTTTCTACAACGGCATCTTCAAACGCACGGGCTATGTCTGCTTTGGTCTGTTGATCAACAATGGGTTGAGCACGCACCGTATGCAGCACGGCCGTTTTCAATCCACTGAAACTGAAATCTAAACCTGGCTTATCAAGCATGGGACGAGGGAAATAAAAACGTGAAGGATCACCCGTGATTGCCAAAGCTGCCAATTCGGCACCTCCTGGATAGGGTAATCCTAAAAGCTTAGCGGTCTTATCAAAGGCTTCTCCTACAGCGTCATCTCGAGTTTCACCTAAAATTTGGTATCGCCCTACTCCCTCAACAGCCACCAGCATCGTGTGCCCGCCTGACACTAACAGCGCTAAGAAAGGGAAGGTGGGGCGGTGTTCCTCCAACATTACCGCTAGCAAATGTCCTTCCATGTGGTGAATACCCAAGGTTGGCACTGCCCAAGCATGCCCTAAACTTTTGGCAAAAGCTGCTCCTACTAAGAGTGCACCCATGAGTCCAGGACCTGCCGTATAGGCAATGCCATCAATGTCTTTGGATGTGAGCCCAGACTCCACTAAGGTCTGTTGAACAAGGGGAAGAAGTTTAGAAAGGTGGTCACGAGAGGCAAGCTCAGGGACTACTCCTCCATATTGTGCATGGAGAGCAGTTTGGCTGTGTAAGGCACAGGAGAGTAATCCTGCTTCGTGGGAATAAATAGCAACGCCGGTGTCGTCGCAGGAGGTTTCAATACCTAGTATGTGCATAGAAGACGTTAAGGGGATCTCTTGAAAATAAAAAATTTGACGCAAAAGACGCTGAAGACGCAAGGGACGCAAAAAAGAAAAACAAAAATTAAAAGATTCTTTAAGCGCGAATGAAAGTCAAAAACATAAAAAATGAAATCTTTTTTGAAAAAATTTAATTCTTTCATCTTTTGATTTCGCGTCCCTTGCGCCTTCAGCGTCTTTTGCGTCAAATTTTATTTTCAAAAGTATTAACTCGCTGGCTCCATGGATTGAATCGCTGTCGACTGCAATGCACCTACTGCGGAAAAGTTATAGAGCACATCGGCAAAACCTGCGCGCTCACAGGCATGACAGCCATTTAATAATTGAAACCGCAGTATCAGTTGAAGTCCATCACTACCTGGCAAAGGCTGCACTTTGGGAAGCTTGTCGACGATAGAGAACAACATTACGTTCGGAAATCGAGTGGCGATTTCCGGATAGCGAATATTCTTACGAATATCCAGTCCTCCTGTTTGCGGCCCAAATACTAAATCCACCAAGTCTCCGTTAGAGCCAATAGAGTAGTAGATGCCAGGATAGTTCGCACCAAAACGAACCAGGTGAATTAAATCCAGCTGCTTGTAGTGTTTCACAAAATCAATATCATCTTTAGGAGACATACCTGTAATCGTTGCAAAAGCTACAAATTGTTTGCACACCGGCTGTTCCATGCGCTTAAAACATCCTTCAGCTTCTTTTGTATCTTTAGCATTACGACAAATATTCGCGCCCAACTGTTTGCACTGCACAAAGCTTGGAATATCCAACCCTCCTGCAAATGGATTGGCGGGGATCTCCTCTCGAGGCACACCCAAGCCTATTGCGGTAGCAGAGTTGGTCGCGAGCGCAACTGTAGGAGTAGGAAGCGAAGAGAAGGGCGCAGGCACATCGACAGATGGAGTAGCGCTGGATGTGTTAGATGCTGTTGTATTGGCGGAGGATTCTACAGCTGGAGGATCGGGCTCAGACATAACAAATTGCTGCGCCGGCTGCAGTGGATCCAACAAGGATCCTGCGGTGGGAGAGGAGGGTTGGTCGGCCGCCCATATGGCCGAGCTAACCAATATTGCAAGACAGATGAGTTTTTTCATATCTAAGCCCTAAGCCAACCCAAGCACCCTCATCCGTCTGCCGCAAAAACAGCGGCATCCACCTTTCTCCCACTCGCAAAATAGCTCTGGGAGAAAGTTGCTTAATGAGTAGCCACAGCCGCCTTGGCTTTTTCTGCTATCGCAGCAAAAGCAGGCTTATCAAAAATAGCTAAATCCGACAACACCTTGCGATCTATTTCAATGGAAGCTTTTTTAAGACCTGCCATAAAGCAACTGTAGGATAAACCCAGTTCACGAGCAGCTGCGTTAATGCGAACAATCCACAGCGCACGAAATTGGCGCTTGCGCTGACGACGATCACGGTACGCGTATTGTCCGGCTTTAATGACGGACTGTTTGGCAACACGATAGACGCGACTACGAGCGCCATAGTGTCCTTTGGCTTGTTTTAATACTTTTTTATGACGGGCTCTGGCTTGAACACCGCGTTTTACTCTTGCCATGGTAGGAAACCTCTAAGGAGAAGGGGATGCAAATTATTCGATATTCAATAAACGACGCGCAGACCGCAAATCACTCTCATGAACCATAGTCGCACCGCGCATGTGCCGCTTCAGCTTCATTTTTCTTTTGATCAAACCATGATTACGATTCGCTGCTTTACGCTTGATGCCGCCACTACCTGTAGGCTTAAAACGTTTGGCAGCGCCGCGATTTGTTTTCAATTTAGGCATTACTTGTGCTCCGATGTTAAATAAAGACTCCAGTTCTCAACTGACTTCAAATGGAGTTGTCAGGACAAACCGAAAAAGGGGGCAATGTTACTTCTTTTTTGGTCCAACTACCATTGTTACTTGCCGCCCCTCTGATTTTGAGTGCTGCTCAACGGTGATGAGATCACCCAATGCCTGTTCAACACGCTTCAATAAATTGAGACCTTGATCCTGATAAGAGATTTCTCGGCCGCGAAAACGTACGGTGAACTTCACCTTATCACCTGCCTCCAAAAAGCGAACAGCAGCCTTAAGTTTGATCTGGAAGTCTCCCTCGTCGGTCACAGGGCGGAGCTTGATTTCTTTCAGCTGCGTGCGCTTCTGTTTTTTCTTTTGATGATTGACCTTCTTATCTTGCTCAAACCGATACTTGCCATAGTCCATGATACGGCACACCGGCGGAGAAGCCTGTGGCGCAATCTCAACTAAGTCGCGTCCGGCTTCTTTCGCTTTTTCTAGTGCCTCTCGAACTGTGATGTTGCCGATCTTTTCATCATCACCACCAATTAAAAATACGATAGGTGTGGTGATCTCATTATTGATGCGGGTTGGTTTAACGGTAATGGTTTTTTCCTCTTAATAAATTTAAAATTGGTGAGCGAGCTACCTAGGCAATGGAACGTCAAAATCCCTAAACAGGTGCCTCACAAGCCACTCTACTATCAACAAGTCCACGTTGCGTGATTTCGCTACAGAGATGTTGGATAAGCGCCTCTACTGACATGTTACCTAAATCTTTACCTGCTTGTGTACGGACAGTAACCATACCAGATTCTTGTTCACGATCACCAACAACTAGCAAATAGGGGATGTACTGCAAACTGTGCTCGCGGATTTTAAAACCAATCTTTTCATTTCTCAAGTCAGCTATGGCTCGAAGCCCACGTTTTTTGAGTGTTTCCACAATTTTAGCGGTATAGGCTTGCTGTTGGTCGGTAATATTCATCACAGCAAGTTGAATAGGCGCTAACCATAGTGGCAAATGACCTGCAGTCTCTTCCAGGATAATCCCAATAAAACGCTCTAATGATCCTAAAATAGCACGATGCAACATAACGGGTGTCTGTTTGGTGCTGTCTTCTGCAATATAATACGCGCCTAGCCTTTCTGGCATTGAAAAATCAACCTGTAATGTGCCGCATTGCCAGACACGCTTCAAACAGTCTTTCAATGAAAATTCAATTTTGGGTCCGTAAAATGCACCCTCTCCTGGTTGCAGCTCCCAAGCAAGACCAGATGTGTTGAGAACCTCCTCCAATGCCTTCTCGGCTTTATCCCACACTTCATCTGCACCAATGCGTTTTTCCGGACGAGTAGAAAGCTTTACAAATATTTCGTGGAAACCAAAATCCGCATACACTAATCGCACTTCTTGGATAACGCGAGCAGCCTCAACAGCAATTTGTTCATCCGTACAAAAGATATGCCCATCATCCTGCGTAAAAGCACGCACCCGCATGAGCCCATGCAAGCTGCCCGAAGGTTCGTTACGATGGCAGGCACCAAATTCTGCCAAACGCAATGGTAAATCACGATAGCTACGTAAGCCTTGTTTGAAAATCTGAACATGGCAGGGGCAATTCATGGGTTTAATCGCGTATTGATGAGATTCGGACTCGGAATAAAACATATCGTCGCCAAATTTTTCCCAGTGACCCGACTTTTCCCATAAGCTACGATCCAATAACTGCGGCGTACGCACTTCTTGGTAATTCCATTCGCGCAATCGGCCTCGAATATACTGCTCAACTTCTTGATAAATTGCCCAACCTTTTGCATGCCAAAAAACCATACCTGGCGCTTCTTCCTGCGTATGAAACAAATCTAATTTCTTGCCTAATTTGCGATGATCTCGCTTTTCGGCTTCTTCTAAGCGGTGCAGGTACTCCGCAAGTGCTTTTTTATCGGTCCAAGCGGTCCCGTAAATTCGCTGCAACATCTCATTATTTGAGTCTCCCCGCCAATACGCACCCGCTAATTTAGTCAGCTTAAATGCACTCAATAAACCTGTACGAGGAACATGAGGCCCTCGGCATAAATCCGTGAAATCACCCTGCGTATAGAGCGTCAAAGTCTCCTGAGATGGAATAGCTTCAATAATTTTAGCCTTGTACTCTTCGCCTATTTGACGAAAAAAAGCGATAGCTTCATCGCGCGAAACTTCGCGACGAATCAATACATGATCCTGCTTGGCAATCTCCAGCATTTTAGCTTCCATTGCAGGTAAATCTTCTAGGGTAAATCCATCCGGGTAGAAAAAATCATAGTAAAAGCCATCTTCGATTACGGGCCCGATGGTAACTTGTGCGTTTGGATAGAGTTGTTTGACGGCATGCGCCAGCAAGTGGGCAGTAGAGTGTCGGATGATATCAACGCCTTCAGGGCTTTTCTCTGTCACGATTGCGACGGCAGCGTCTGCTTCAACAACATGGGAGGTGTCTACTAAGCGGCCATCTACCTTACCCGCTAACGCAGCTTTGGCCAGGCCTGCACCAATGGATGCAGCGATATCGATAATGGTGACGGGTTGTGGAAACTGCTTTTGTTGCCCATCGGGCAAGGTAATTAGGGGCATGATTTTTGAAAACGAAAGATGAGCGACCGCGGATCTTCACATTTTTTAGCGGGGCTGGCTATTGATTTTTCGTTTTCTATCTTTAGCTTGAGTAGGGGGTGATTAAAACGGCAATTTTTTTGTAACTCCCCAGGTGTTCCCACTATGCACGTTTCCATTTACCACCTGGGGAGTTACAAAAAAATTGCCGTTTTAATCACATCCCTGTTAAACAATACTTTTGACCAAGATCTTCGTTTCCTTTAACATGTGTCCCCTTCTTACTTCGATGAGTTTAAGCAACATGGAGAAAATTCTCGCGCCGGTGGATAGGGTACTTGCGCAAATTGGCCGGTTGACTCTAGCACGACCGCTGTTTTCAATTACCCTGCTTCTTGTAGCAACAGCCGTTACAATTTACAGCAATGAAATCTGGAAGCCTTCCGGAACTGTTCCCTCTACTACTGCATACGAAAAATCCCTTACTCCGCCACCTCCCGTAACGACACCTGCTCCCACTTCTATTGCCGCTCCTCTTGCCACCCAGTCTACTAGCGCCTCTAACACACCACCTGCTAATACCCCTGCCGCTGCCGCAACACCTGGATTTGTAGCTAAGACCCATGTTGTGGGATGGCAAGTGATGAAAATACGATCTGGCGATACCCTCGCTAAGCTATTCCAAAAAAATGGATTTTCTGCACGGGAAGTGGCTACCTTGTCACATCTTAAGAATGCCAAAGCATTGCGTCATTTAAAGTTGGGGCAAGAAATTCGCTTCTATAAAAATACAGATGGACGACTAGAACAATTAGCCTACGCACTAAATGACAAGAGTACGCTGAGTGTAGTACGCGCAGGCAATACCTATAAAGCCACTACTCAAGCCCGCGCTATTTCCACTGTCCTACTCGCTTCCGCCGGAACCACCGGAGATACCTCCCAAATAGCCACACTGACAACGCCTAGCAAGCCCGATACCAAGACATCTGATCCATCATCACCCACTCTCGCGAAAACAATCCCTGTCCGCACCACGGCATCGATACACAATTATGTTTCGGGTCACATCAAGCGCTCTTTGGCTGTAGATGCACGCAAAACAGGTCTTTCTTCTCAACAAGCAAATCAACTTGTCCAAATATTCTCACAAAAAAATATCGCACAGAACGTGCGTCCTGGTGATGAATTTAATGTGTTGTATGAACGTTCTAAGACCGGCACAAAAAAATCAACAGCTAACATTCTCGCAGCGCAACTCACTACACGTGGAAAAACCTATCAGCTTGTGCGTTTTGTAGATCCTAAAGGGCATGTGGAGTACTACACCCCTCAAGGACACAGTCTGCACGATGGTCTCTCTCGCCTACCTCTCAATTTCAACCACATCAGCTCTTCTTTCTCGGGCAATCGACTAGATCCTGTTCTGGGCTACTATCGCCCGCATGCAGGCACTGACCTCGCTGCAGCGTTTGGCACACCCGTGCAAGCAGCGGGCGATGGCGTGCTCGCCGAGATCGGTTACAGAGGAGGCTACGGAAAGCTAATCACGATTCAACACGACAGCAAATACACCACCCGCTATGCCCATCTCTCTAAATTCGCAAATAGCATGCGGGCAGGGCAGACCGTGCGTAAAGGTCAGATTATTGGCTACGTCGGACGAACTGGATATGCTACAGGTCCCCATTTGCATTATGAAATCCGCGTTAATGATGTGGCAACCAATCCCCTGACTGTTGCTCTACCACGCGCTGTGATTCCTGCTGCTTATCGCAGCCGATTTTTGACACAAAGCAAAGCGTTGCTAACACAGCTACGTATCAGTCGACAGGTACGATTAGCACAAGCCAGCCCCACCTCTCCTCAACGGGAAAATAAGGGGTGATAGCCATCTTGGGTGTTGCGCTTTGTTGCCAATCCCACATACCCTCCCGTCTTTTGTATGCGAATCAACTCGCACAGCAGCTTCAATTACCTCTCTTACAGCAATCTTCCACATCCCTTCTCCCCTCGGGAGAAGGTACCCGAAAAGCGGATGAAGGAGTGGATGAGGGCGCTATCTTCCCCTACTGGCTAGTAGTAACAGATCATCGACTGGAACTGCACCAATCCGGCACACCTGAAAAACCTGTTTATGTCGATTTTTTGGGCGCTGATGCCCAGTACCGTTGTCTCAAGAGCAATCGAAAAAACGAACTCATTGCCAAAGCCGTCGGTCTTAAAAATAATTCCACCCTATCCATCATCGATGCAACCGCAGGATTAGGACGGGACGGATTTATTTTGAGCACGCTCGGCTGTATTGTGCGCTGTTTAGAACGATCTCCCATTATTGCGGCACTTTTACAAGATGGCATTGACCGATTGCAAAACACGTCTGCACCGAACGTTTCGCTTTCGCTCACAGCAACAGATGCGCTGACTTATTTGGAACAACTGGATTATGCAGAATTTCCAGACGTAATTTATCTGGACCCCATGTTCCCTACCCGTCAAAAATCAGCATTGGTCAAAAAAGAAATGCGCATGTTGCGCGATCTGGTAGGAGACGATTTGGATACTGCCGCTTTGTTGGATTTAGCTTTGAGACGCGCTAAAAAGCGTGTGGTGGTAAAACAACCTAGATTGGCACCCCAACATATTGGAAAAACACCGAGCATAGTATTCAGCGGGCAAAGCTGTCGGTTTGATGTCTATCTAACAAAAAAATAGGCGTAACTCCCCAGGTAGTAGATGGAAACGGGCATATTTGGCCGATTTCGGCGGTAAAATTATTTCATCACACCGCACACCATCCTCATCCCACCACCACCTAACTTTGTCGGCGTATCAGAATAATTGTCCCCACCTTCATGAATCATCAACGCATGATTTTTGATATCACCGAGATGCTGTAATCTCGGCGCTAACACAGGCAAGTTTGCAGTGCTATCTGTAGAAACATACAGTGCAGGCAAGTCACCCAGGTGTCCCTGGTCGTTGTAAGGTCCAAGGTGTTTATTCGTATTCTGTGGATCAAAATGTCCACCAGCCGACATACCCTGATTATCACAAGATGGATTTTGATGGATGTGGAACCCATGTAGCTCGGGTTTTAGCCCCCGCAAATTAGGGGTGAGCAATAACCCATATTTGATCTCACGAATTTCTATGCTGCCTGCCGATTTGCCTATGCCTTTTTCGGCAGTGAAATACATGGGAATGGAAACAGATGTCTCAGCTAATGCTAATGATGAGACAGCTAAACCCAAAATAGCGACTACCCGTTTAAAATTTTTTGTCATGCTTCCTCCCTTTTTGTTCAAAAAACGTCTATCCCATTAGAGTTAGAGAGGCTCCAAGAAATCGAGCTCCTTTTTTGCTGTTTCTTCTAAAAAAAACAGCGCTACAAATGCGATCGTCATAACGCACACAGCCAAAACGGCAGCAGCGGACAAAACACCAAATTGTTCCGTTAAATATTTGAACGAAAGCGTCAGTAACACTACCGAGCCTCTCACAAAATTGGGTACAGTGGTAGCAACCGTAGCGCGCAGATTCGTACCAAACTGTTCAGCTGCGATAGTGACGAAGACAACCCAATATCCACAAGCAATACCCATTACAAAATACAACAAATAATAATGCGCAGCCGTAGCGGCGCCCATCATAAAATTCACTACGATTGCAACACTGCTGAGTATTAAAAAAGCAAAAACAACTTTTTTCCTCGTTCGAAAATACTGGCTTAACGTACCACTTAAAAAGTCCCCAACAACTAATCCGCCGTAACAAAACATCACAGCCCTACCAGCTACAACCGTCCCACTCGCTCCTAAAGCACGCGTAATTTCTGGAGAGAATGTGACCAGTATGCCCACCACAAACCACAGTGGAATACCAATCAGTATGCATTTTAAATATTTAGTAAAACACGCTCTGTTAGAAAATAAACTAAAGAATTTTCCTCGCTGTATGGCGTGCGTTTTTATCTGCTCAAATAGCCGTGAATCATATACACGCATACGCAGTATCAGGAGTAACAATCCCAAGATGCCACCACTAAAAAAAGCAGTGCGCCAAGCAAAATATTCCGATATTAATCCTGCAAATACTGCACCCGATACACCCACCGTTGCGACAATCATCGTGGCATATCCGCGCTTTTCTGTTGGTAATGTCTCCGCCACCAGAGTGATTCCCGCTCCTAATTCTCCAGCTAAACCGATGCCCGCAATAAAACGCCAGATTGCATACGCGTCAATAGATTGCACTAAACCATTTGCGATATTAGCAATCGAATATAAGAGGATAGAACCGAACAGCACAGAGACTCTGCCCCGTTTATCGCCCCATATTCCCCACAAGATTCCACCCAGCAACATACCTATCATTTGCATGTTGAGCAGCAAAACACCTTTCTCTAACAAGTCAGCACCTGAAAAACCAAGTGATTGCAAACTAGGGACACGCACGATGCTAAATAAAATTAAATCGTAAATATCGACAAAGTAACCAAGCGCTGCGGTCACTACTAGCAGGTTTAAAATTTTGGGTGATGCTGGAGCAATAGTTGGTTGCATGTTTTTTTTCAACGAGTTGGGTTCAAAGCAGATGCCAATGCAGTCAGTTTTTCTAAGCTGGCACCTTCTTCCAATGCCTTAATAAAAAATGAACCAACTACAAAGCCATCTGCATGTTGCAAGATTTCTTTTGCATCCGTCGCGCAGGCTACACCAAAACCTGCGAGCACAGGTAAAGTTGTCATAGCTTTAATAGCTGCTATTTTTTGCGCAAATTGTGCGGGCAATCCAGAACGGACTCCTGTTGTCCCTTTGCGAGTGGCATAGTACAAAAACCCTTTGGCGTGACGTGTAATCTTTTTTAGGCGTGCTTCTGTGGTAGCAGGTGTAACGATGGAAATGGGCATAATGTTGTGTGCTAAACATTGCTGATAAAACTTTCGCCCCTCTTCGTAGGGTAAATCCACAACCAAAATACCATCGACGCCTGCTTGTTTTGCTTTGGGCAACCACAATACAGGATCTGCATGGAGTAACGGATTAAAGTAGCCAAACAGCACTAAAGGAACCTGTGAAGCTTCACGCAATTTTTCCGCCACGCTGAGCACGTCAAATAGCGAGGTGTTGTTCTTCAAAGCACGCTCTGCTGCCCGTTGAATCACAGGACCATCCGCAACAGGATCAGAGAAAGGAACACCTAGTTCTAGTAGATTAACACCACCTTTCATGAGTGCTCGAGCAACAGCAACACTCTGATCTAACCCTCCATCACCTACTGTGATGTAGCCTGCAAAAACTTTTTGTTCTGCGAATAATTTCTGAATGCGATTTGACATGTTTAATTTCTCTCATAAGACCGGCAGGACTCGTAATTACCCAACCGCCCATGCGGGCAGAAAACAAATGCGTTCTTTGGCATCGTAGTTATAGTCTCCCATATAAACGTAAAACCCTATCTGCGCTTTGGATTCTTCCTGCATAAAGCGCCGCAAATTTTTAATTTTTTTATCTTGTACGCGGCTGGAATAAGTGACTTCAAACGGGAACACTCCGGGTTTTCTTTGTACTACAAAATCCACCTCGGCACCTCCAGACGTGCGCCAATAATAAATCGCACTACGTTTACTTTCTCGGTCTAGCCAAATCTGTAACTCCTTCAAAAACCAATTCTCAAAACGATGTCCAATTAAGCCGCTTTTTTGTAAAACAGGCAGTTCTTCCAAACCTGTTAAATAGCTGATTAGACCATTGTTCAGTAAATAACCCTTAGGAGTTTTTACCAAGCGTTTAAGTACGCTTCCGATGTAAGGGTAGACTTCTTGATAGACTAAGGTTGCGGATAAAAAACCACGGTATTTTTTTAAGGTGTCGCGCGAGCAGCCAAGCGCTTCACTGATGGTTTTGTCCTGACGAACGGAACCCGTTTGCTCGGCGATAATATCCATTAATTTGTGATAGAGATTAAGGTCTGTAATCGTAGTGAGTGCGCGGATATCTTTCTCCAAGTACGCCTGAAGATAGTTGGCAAGGTAAGCTCTGCGCGCATCTCCTTTCTGTAAACCTAGCACCTCTGGAAGCCCACCCCACAGCATCTCTTCTTCTAAACTTGCATTCAAAAGAGGCTTGAAAGGTGCCAAAGATGCCACATGCTGCGCTAGATGTGCTTGCGGATCGCTGTCGCATAGACGATCGAATAGCGAACTTGCAGGAAACTCTACCGCATGCGCATAGCAAGCAGATTCGCGTAAGCTAAATTCACGCAAATAATGCAGCTCAATTCTGCCAGCCAGGCTCTCTGCACTGAGCTGGTGTAGCGTCAAAAACCCCGAGCCTGTGAGGATAAACTTAAGCGTATCCGTATCTTTGTACTGATCGTAGAGTGCTTTAATTTGGTCAAATAAAACCGGACATTTCTGCGCCTCATCAATCGCAACCCATATTTTGGGACGTGTACCTATCTGGCGTTGTATGCCCTCCTGAATCAGATCTTTCAGAGCACCATTTTCAATACGCTGTCTTGCATCCAAGTGATCCATGTTAAGGAATACCCAAGCATTGCTTTCATGCTTTTGCGCATATTCGCGCACCAGGGTCGATTTCCCAACGCGTCGTGGACCTAGTAGAGCTGTAATGAAGGGCTGATCGAAGGAGTGGTGAATTTTGGATTGGTTAGTGCGTGGAACATGCATAATGAAGTCGCTCGTAGCAATATTGCATGTAATATTGCTATTGGCGTAGCGATATTGCAAGGAGCACCACTGCCCTTAAGAAGGGCAAAGGCACTGTAACAATAGAAAATGAATAACTACCCAGGTAGTAGATGGAAGCGGAAAATCTACCACTTTCCCACCGCCGTCATCCTCCGGATGGTTTATCCGGGGGATGACGGCGGTGGGGGGACAGCCAAATATGCCCATATATGCCTTACATAGTTGTGGCACCTGGGGAGTTACGAAAATGATTTATAAATTGGCCAAATATGTATGTTTCCATCTACTACCTGGGGAGTTACCAAACTTCATAATATCTCCCAATTTGACAATGCCTTAGAGCACCTCGCGTAATACGGTATTACAACATGACAATCTTAGTCTATTCTTCTACAGTTTAGGGTCTCGTGAATCAACTTTCAAAACCTCCGGAGAATTAAGCATGCTTAATAGCGTGGAACTGAAAAATTTCGGCCCTCTCACCACAATTGATTGGAGCAATCTTGGCAAAATCAATTTGATTATTGGCGAAAATGCCTGTGGGAAAACTTTCCTGCTTAAGACTCTTTACTCTGCTATGCGCACACTTGAAGAATATAAACGCGGAGATGATCAACGCACAGCAGCAGAGATTCTGGCCGACAAACTCTACTGGACATTCCAAACAGAAAAGATTGGCGATCTAGTAACCAAGAGGGCTAAAGCCGCATTATCGTGCAAAATCACCTTCAATCAACGCGACTTCAGTTACACATTTGGCAAAGATACAACCAAGCAAATTTCTTCGCCGGAAAACCATATCCCGCCACGCGAGAGCAATTCCATTTTTTTACCCACTAAAGAAGTGTTGTCGTTGCAGCATATCATCCTTAAATCTCGCGAGAAGGATTACGTGTTTGGTTTTGATGATACTTATCTTGATTTGGCGCGAGCACTCAGACAGTCGACCAAAAAAGGTAGGAATTATGACGAGTTTGCCAAATTCCGTCAGGACCTGGAGAAAATTCTCGGAGGTAAAGTGGAGTACGAAGAAGCATCCGATCGCTGGCAGTTTAAAGACAGCAACAATCAAAAATTTCACATTGGTGTCACTGCTGAAGGTATCAAAAAAATCGCTATTCTCGATACATTATTGGGTAATCGTTACCTCGATCGAGAATCCATTATCTTCATTGACGAGCCAGAATCGGCACTTCATCCGCAAGCCCTCTCAAAATTACTGGATATCATTGCGATGCTGGCTGATTGTGGCATCCAATTTTTCCTCGCTAGTCATTCGTATTTCGTAATAAAAAAACTTTATCTAATTGCTCAGGAAAAAAACTGGTCGATACCGGTCATTTCTTCAGACAATGCAGACTGGCAATATGCCGACCTGCAAGAGGGCATGCTAGAAAACTCCATCATTGACGAATCGATCAAGTTATACAAAGAGGAAGTGGAGCTTGCGCTGAAATGATAATTGAATCCGGCATGACCTTCGGCCCATACCCTGACGGCCACTACTTTCATATTGAAAAGAGTCTGACTTATCAGAACATTCGAGATCATGGTGTACGAATAGCGGAATTCCTACTGCTGCGCTTTCAGGAAAACAAGCCAACTGCTGTGTGGATTGTCGAGGCAAAATCAAGCTCACCTCATCCTATAACACGACCCAATTTTGATAGTTTTATCAGAGAGATTCGTGAAAAATTCACCAATACCTTATCGTTATACCTAGCAATGCACCTGAAGCGCCACAAGGATACTGACGAATTACCTGAACCATTTAAAGCACTCAATCTCTCGACAGCAGATTTTCGATTAGTTCTTGTCGTAAATGCTCACAAGGAGGATTGGCTTGGACATTTGAAGGATGCCGTTGTCAAAGCGCTACATCCAGTCATTAAAACATGGGCATTAGATCCATTGGCCGTTATCGTTCTTAATGATTCTATGGCGCGAAAATGTGGGTTAGTGGATGTGGGAATGAAATGAAGGGAAAACTTTGGAGCATGGCTCAATATTCGGCAGGAAGAACTCCCACCAAAACCGCTATCGGCGTCGAATCAGCAGCTGGTCTCACGTAGCGCATATAGTGAATCCCTTCAATTTTTAAATCTGGAAAACGCTTCCGTATTTCCGCTGGGAAATCATCACCTTCATTAAGTTTCTGTAAAAAAATAGCGCCCTTGCGTCGCAAGGTTTTTTCGTCAATCCAAGGATTGTTTGCACTATTCCAATCAAGATGGGCTTGTGGTTCATCGGGCGAATAGCGGGTTACACTGCCAGAGAGCACACGATCCCCCACGACATACGCCAAAGGCTCTTTGTAGCGCGCATGCCACACTGCTGTGATTTCTTCTGCAAAAGCTCGACCAGGAAAATTACCACTGCTGGTGTTTCCAGGCTTTAGCATCACAAAAGTATACCCACCGATAAACGCACTGAACACGATCAAAACCGCTGCCAAAAAACAGTAAAAACGCACCCGCTTAATAACAGGCTGAAGGTAATACAACAAAATCACACCCCAACACCCTAACAGGGGCGTGCCCCACAACGTGTACAATTGCCATCCTGCTAGAAGCGCCAGGAGCACGGTGATCAGGTAAGGTCCCACGCCGACGAACCACAAAAACTGCCTATTAAATGCAACATCCCCATTCATAAGCAATCCGCCATCGGATGAAAATGCTGTCGTGTGGCTTTCTCCTGACACCCCTCTACCCAGCTTCTTCAAATTTAATGGGCGTAACCACACTACACTCGCCAACGCTACCGCACCTAAAAAGGTGACTACCTGCATAGTGCCAAAACTAATGCCTGGCGCAATATAATGCCAAAAATCCATATGCTGATTGTCATGCACCCGCCCCAAAGCGTAACGCATCGTCACAAAATCGTGCTGAAACAACCAGATCACATGCGGAGTAATAATCGCCACAAAAAGTAATGCACTCCAGTAAAGACCCTGTTTCTGGAAGCTTTTTCGCGCCTTGGGATGCCAAACTAGAAAAGCAAACATCGCTAGAAACAATACGATTGCATAGTATTTAGTCATCATCGCAAACCCTGCGATCAAACCCACACCTAACCAATCTCGACAACGCTGTCGAGTAATCGCCTCGTAAAACAAAAAAACCAGTAACGGCCATAGCCCCAACTCCAACACATTGTCGTTGAAATCCACAGCAGCTAAGGTGTAATACTGAATCGCTTCCAGCATGAGGACTGAAACTACGGCTTGAAATGGCGATAGCATCTTGGATCCCAACCGCCAAATCGACCAAAATGCCAACGCAACACACAACTGGCTTAGCAGATATACAAAGATATCGGACTGACCTCCCAGCTCTACTGCTAAACGTGTCAACCAACCATTCAACCAAGGATTTCTGTCATAACCCCAGTGAAAATGTAAGCCCCAGACGTTTCCCTCCAATGCATCCATGGGTAGCATAGTGCGCACCCCATTGGGGATGAGGGTCCATACCAGCACGTGCAGGAGAATAAAAAACCACAGCGCACGGCGAGCGAGCGTGTATTCTTCTTTTGGAGGAGGAGAGGAGAAAAATTGAGGAAGCGGTGTGGAGTGCATAGAAAATGTTTTAAAAGTGGGGGATGTCTAAAGACCTCTTGCGAAACCCGTGTATTTTGCTTCTAATGCAAGCGTTACGCGCAACCCAAAGCCCAGCTTGCTGGACGTAAATGAGCATCGATCAAAGGTGAGCAGTTTAATGGAGAGTATATTGTGAAAGTAGAAGCCAACCCAAAGACCCCCTCCCTTCTGCCGCAAAAACAGCGGCATTCACCCTCCCTCCTCGTAAAAAACACTCCGGCGGAGGGGATTTTGGCGCCCTTTCTGCCCTCGCGGAGAGATGTTGTGGGTCCAGTAAAAAGCCCCTTAGCCTAATGCCTATGCCCTCCACCCCCACCACTGCCGACTGGCGAGCGCTGATACGCACTAACCAAAACAGCACGTATATTGTGATCGCAAGCTTTATTCTCATTTACCTATCGCTTGGTCTTTTGGTAGATGTGTATTTGTGCTCAAACACCTACCCGCAAACCACACTATCGCAATTGTTCTTTGCGCTCATTACCTTCACCCTAATGCCTGTGGCCACACTTGTCACATTGGCAATTGCATTGATTTCACTTTGGGTTACCTTCACTTTTCATGACAACCTCATGCTGCTAGGCACGGAGTATCGTGAAATCACCCCCGATTCTGCGCAAACTCTCCAAGAGACTCAACTGTATAACGTCATTGAGGAAATGAAAATCGCAGCGGGACTAGCTTACATGCCTAAGGTGTACCTGATTGAAGCAGAATACATGAATGCTTTTGCCAGTGGATACAGTGAAAAATCAGCCATGGTTGCCATCACACGCGGGTTGATGGAAAAATTAGACCGCAGCGAACTACAAGCCGTTATGGCGCATGAGTTGTCACATATCCGTCATATGGATATTAAGCTAATCCTGATGGCGTCTGTACTCAGTAACCTTTCGCTGATGTTCATTGATATTTTGTTTAACAACGCATTCCGTAGTCGCCGCGGTGGACGCGATCGAAACGGCTTGCTGATAATTATCATGATTCTGCGCTGGGTCTTGCCACTGATTACTGTCTTACTCATGCTTTATTTGAGCCGCACACGGGAATATATGGCCGATGCAGGATGTGTAGAGTTAACCCGTGAGAACGAACCACTGGGGCGAGCACTATTGAAAATCAGTGGAGATTATCAGCAACATGCTGAGCAGTACAGCGCCCTCTCGCAGCAAACAAGTCATGAATCTATTCGCAGACAGGCTTATATTTTCGACCCAGTGCAGGCTGGAATTGCAGCATCCAGCGCAATGGCCGATATGTTTTCTACACACCCTAGCGTAGAAAAAAGACTAGAAGCATTGAAATGTAATTTTTCTCAGCACAAGGTTTAGTTCATGCCACCCAAAAACTTCTTATTACGCGATCTACTCTCCCTCACCTTGTTTTTATCGCTCTTGTTTGGCGCGTTTTTGGGTACGCGCCCTTTGATGGTGCCTGACGAAGGACGCTACGCTGAAATCCCGCGCGAGATGGTCGAATCTGGCGATTATCTAACGCCTCATCTGAACTACATCAAATACCTCGAAAAGCCTCCCCTGTTTTATTGGATGGAAGCGACGAGCATTAAAGCCTTCGGACTAAGCGAGTGGGGGCTGCGTGCTGTCGTCGGCATTATGAGTCTACTCGCTTGCCTTGCAGTCTACCTTGCAGGCTTGAAGCTGTATGACCGTCGTACGGGCATTCTGAGCTGTTTGATACTGGCAACGTGCGCGCTTTATTTCAGCATGTCACGTTTTGTCATCACAGATATGCCCCTCACCACATGGATGAGCATCAGCTTATTGCTCTTCATCATGGGAACACAGGAGCCTACTGCACCTACTGCACCTACTGCACCTACTGCACCTAAAGGGTACCTCTCGAAATTAGCGTTTTGTTCCAAGACAAGGCGTAATGCCCGCGAGCAGCGCAGTTTACTAGACGTAAATGAGCAGCAGAGCGGGCATTACAACACAGTATTGGGACAAAAAAGCAATTTCCAGAGGTGCCCGAAAAGGTGTTTTTACTTTTGGGGCATGTACACCTGCGCTGCGCTTGCTGTACTCACCAAAGGTTTAATCGGTGCGGTTCTACCCGGCATGATTATTTTTGTGTGGCTCCTGATCACGAATAACTGGAAACAGCTGAAAACCTACTGTTTACCAACGGGAATCTTACTGTTTTTGCTCATCGCAACGCCTTGGCACTTACTGGTGCAATTGCAAAATTCCGAATTTTTCCGTTTCTATTTCATTGATCAACATTTTTTGCGCTATCTCACGGATTACGCAGGACGAGGCCAGGCAATCTGGTTTTTTCCTGCTATCACACTGGGTGGGTTTTTTCCATGGGTGTGTTTTTTGGTGGCATTCACCCTCCCCCTTCGTAAAGAGCACTCCGGTGGAGGGGATAGATCGTCTCTCTTCTTCATACTTTGGGCTGCAGTCTTGTTTGTCTTCTTCAGCTTGTCCAAATCGCAGCTGCTCTCTTACGCACTCCCCATCATGCCGCCTTTAGCGATTCTCACCGCAAGCTATTTTTCACGCCATTGGGAAGACGCATCAAATCCAGCGATCAAACTTGGCTTTCTACTCGTGGCCCTATTCGGCACCTTGATCAGCATAGGCGGAGCAATTGCGCTGCATATCCATCCCTTGTCTTCACCTACGCTCGCTTACGCAGGCCTTTTGGTATTGTTCATTGGCACTTTAGCAAGTGGTCTGTTTTATTGGCGTCGTGGAATACGCGCAGGTCTCACAACGCTTCTTCTAACCGCAGGTATCTTCTTTGTGATTGGAGACATCACTTATCCGTACATCGATACACGCTCGGTCAAACCACTCGTTGCAACGCTCAAGCCTCTCTTGAAACCAACCAGCGAGGTTGTGACCTACCATGAGTACTACCAAGATTTACCGGCTTATCTGGGACAACGCATCACTGTGGTGGACTACAAAGGTGAGCTTGCATTTGGAATCGAACACCAAGACACCAGCGCATGGATGCTCGACGAAGATACTTTCTGGCAACGGTGGTACAACAAAGCTGGAATGTTTATGATCGTGAGCAAGACTGACTACTCTGCGTTTAGCGCACGACATAGAGCACATTCGCGTCTGATCGATCAAACCACATCCAACGTCCTACTTAGCAACGCTCCATGAACTTCATCCTCTTCCCCTGGCTACTACTTGGCGTCCTCCTCAACGCTGCCGCACAACTCCTGCTAAAGACAGGCTCAGAACGTATCAGCGAGCTGCATTTTAGTTGGGCGAATATTATCCCCATGGGTCTACAACTCATCACCAGTCCTCACATCATGCTTGGCCTGTTTTTTTACGTAATCAGCGTGGTGGTATGGATAGCGGTGTTGTCACGTGTGGATGTGAGTATCGCCTATCCCATGCTCAGTATTGGCTATATCGTAAACGCCATTGCGGCTCACTATTTATTTGGCGAAGCGATCACGACAACACGAGTCAGTGGGATTTTTTTAATACTCGTGGGGGTGTATTTGGTGGCGCGGAGTTAGGGGGATAAAAGATTTGACGCAAGAGGCGCTGAAGACGCAAGGGACGCAAAATCAAAAGATGAAAAAATTATTTTTTTAAAAAGATTTCATCTTTTATGTTTTTGACTTTCATCCGTGTTTAAAAAATCTTTTAATCTTTTCTTGCGTCCCTTGCGTCTTCAGCGCCTCTTGCGTCAAATCTTTTCTTTTCAACACAATAAAAACCACATGACAACCTTCCTACCCTTTTCAAAACCCTCCATCAGCGATGCAGCCATTGACGAAGTGGTGGCTTGCCTTAAGTCAGGCTGGATCACCACCGGCCCTCGCGTTCAACAATTTGAACACGCGCTGGGCGAATATTTACAAGCACCTCACACAGCCGCTCTCTCCTCTGCAACTGCTGCAATGCATCTGGCACTACTAGCGCTTGATCTACAACCTGGGGACGAAATCATCACTACCCCGCTTACCTTCGTCGCGACCCTCAACGTCATTGTGCAAGCAGGTGGCAAACCTGTTTTGGTCGACGTGGATCATACCTACAACATGGATGTTTCTAAACTGCCGCAGGCGATTACCCCTCGCACACGCGCAATTATGCCCGTGCATTTGACGGGGCTGCCGGTCGATCTTGATCCACTTTACGCATTGGCAAAAAAACACGACTTACGTGTGCTCGAAGACGCAGCGCAAGCGATTGGGACCGGTTACAAGGGACGTCTACTCGGCAGTTTTGGTGATATACAAACGTTCAGTTTTCATCCCAACAAAAACATGACGACGGGAGAAGGCGGCTGTATTACAACGCACGATGAAGCACTGATTCAGAAAATACGCGCTCTGCGTTTTCACGGTATAGATCGCTCTGCCTGGGATCGCTATGGAAAAAAAGGGGACCAAGCCTACGACGTGATCGCGCCAGGCTTTAAATACAACATGATGGATATTCAGGCAGCGCTTGGCATACACCAATTACCCGAGCTAGAAGATTTCATTGCCAAACGCACTCTACTGGCCGAACGTTATTTGTCTATTTTGGGCGATTGGCCAGAACTAACTTTGCCACAGCTGCCTGCTTATGCGCATCGCCATTCTTGGCATTTGTTCTGCGTATTGATCAATCCTGAGGCTGCACATCTCAATAGAGACACCTTCATGCAAGAAATGAAGGCGCATAATATCGGCACAGGCTTGCACTACAACGCCGCGCATCTGTATCGGTTTTATCAGGAACACTTTGGGTTTAAAAAAGGCGATTTTCCTGTGGCGGAAAATATTTGCTCGCGTATCGTGAGTCTGCCACTATTCCCCGACTTAACGATCAGCGAGCAAGATCGAGTGATTGCTGCGATGGGGAAGGTGTTTGGAAAAAAGATTTGACGCAAGAGGCGCTGAAGACGCAGGGGGCGCAAAAAAGATTAAAAGATTTTTTAAGGACGGATGAAAGTCAAAAACATAAAAAATGAAATCTTTTTAAAAAAATAATTTTTTCATCTTTTGATTTTACGCCCCCTGCGTCTTCAGCGTCTTTTGCGTCAAATCTTTTCTTTTTTAAATTTTAGAGAGACACAGTTTATGAGCATTAAAATTCTCATCTTAGGTGTAAATGGATTTATCGGTAATGGACTCACGCGAGCCATTTTGAGAGACACCGACTGGGAAGTTTATGGCATGGATATGGCTGTCAATAAACTGGAGAAAAGTTTAGGACACCCGCGCTTTCACTTTCTCGAGGGAGACATCAGCATCAACAAAGAATGGATCGAGTACCACGTCAAAAAATGTGATGTTGTGATCCCTTTGGTTGCCATTGCAAATCCTGCGACGTATGTCAAAGACCCGCTGCGTGTGTTCGAATTAGATTTTGAAGCCAATCTGCAAATTGTGCGGCAATGTTTGCAGTACAAAACGCGTGTGGTTTTTCCATCCACTTCTGAAGTATATGGAATGTGTGACGAACAGGCCTTCGATGAAGAGACTTCTAATTTAGTCATGGGTCCCATTCAAAAAGAGCGTTGGATTTATGCCTGCAGCAAACAACTGCTTGACCGTGTGATTTACGCCTATGGTCAGCATCAGGGCTTGGCTTTCACCCTGTTTCGTCCATTCAACTGGATAGGTCCCAAACAAGATGACGTCTACGAACCCAAGGAGGGGAGCTCCCGCGTAGTCAGTCAGTTCATCAGTCACATTATTCATGGTAAAGATATTCAGCTTGTCGATGGAGGTTCGCAACGACGCAGCTTCACCTTTTTAGACGACGGCATCGATTGCTTGCTAAAGATCATCGCCAACAAAGACGGTTGCGCGGATGGCCGCATTTTTAATATTGGCAATCCTGCGAACGATGTTTCGATCAAAGAGCTGGCAAATTTGCTATTAGAGATTGCCAAAACCTACCCTCAATATGTCGAGCGTGTGAGTCAAATTAAAATTGTGGAAGTGAACAGTGGAGCCTACTATGGCAAAGGCTACCAAGATATTTTGACCCGTGTCCCCATTATTCGTAACGCAGAAGAGTATTTGGGCTGGCGGCCTACCACTGATTTGAAGACAGCGCTGAGATGTACACTGGATTACTATTTCGGAGAAGTGCCGCGTAATTTGGAGTGATGGATCTCTTAATGAAAAGCCAACCCAAAGACCCCCTCCCTTCTGCCGCAAAAACAGCGGCATTCACCCTCCCCCCTCGCACAATACGCTCCGGTGGAGGGGATTCTGGTGTCTTAGCTTGACGCCTATACTCTTAACCCCTCACACTGTCCATGTCTGGCGTGCCAACTTAGACGAATACACGAGCACGCCCGTCTTGTCTCCCGACGAGCAACTTCGCGCAAAAAGTTTTGTGCGTCCCATCCATCAAAAGCGTTTTGCTGCTGCACGCAGTTTTTTACGACACGTACTCGCGCGCTATTTACAGCAACCACCGCAGACACTCACTTTTCAATACACCCATTATGGTAAACCCTATCTGCCCGGCAGCAGTGTTTACTTTAATCTTTCGCACAGCCAACAATGGGCTTTGTGTGCTATTAGCTTGGAAGAAAAAATAGGCATTGATATTGAGGAAATAAACCAGGAGAAGGACGTAGAAAAGATCGCGGTGCGTTTTTTTTCAGACTACGAAAACCAATTACTACACGAAACACCTGCGGATAAAAAACACGAGGCGTTCTTTCGCATCTGGACCTGTAAAGAAGCGTTTATTAAAGCCGTCGGAGAAGGATTATCCTTTCCATTGAAAGAGTTCGATGTACATATTGACGAACACTCCGCCCGATTGATCAGCATTTACCAAGATGAGAAAGAAGCCCAACAGTGGTCGTGTGTTGTCCTTGATCCAACAGAAAACTACGCCGCAACGGTGGTTGCCAAAACAGCCATCAAGAAGGTAGAGCTCTTTGAAATCTAAATATATGATTTAAAAATAATTAAACAGCAGTTCGACTAGTTTTCTTAGCCTACCAAAAAGCGTGCTGCCCAGAAGGAGACCAAGCAGAAAGGCAGGCTGTCGGAACCTTGCGTGAAGCGCTTTTGGGAGAAGACCAGAGGAATAATAATGTGCACGGACCTGCCTCAATACCTCTTGGGAGGGTGCTACCTGAATCTGAACGAGGCTACAAACCTCCTCCCGCTCCTGTGCCCCAAGCTGGGAGACAAGAAGCAGCTCACGCACAGACGGCTGCTGCGCCATTGGCTAGCTTGATGAGGATGATGCCAGCACCAGCACGATCACCTACTGTAGTGCTGCCGGAAGTTGATGAACGGCTTACCAAGGACAAAAACTCTGAAATAGCCTTTGTATAAACCCCCTCCCTTCTGCCGCAAAAACAACGGCCTCCTCCCTCGCATAAAACGCTCCGGTGGAGGGGATTCTGATAGAAGCACGAGCCACCGCGAGCTACTACAAAGATAAACATCACTCCAAAGTATCTTTCACACTCACTGCAATCTCTGCCGCGTCTTTTTCTTCTTCTCCTTCCAATTGCAGGCGCTTAAGACACAGAACACCTGCGCCTGTTAACACTTCAATCATTCCCTCTCGCTTCCCTATGATCCTGCCAGGAATATTGCCCACATAATGCTCCTGCCGAGTGGGTAACTGCGCCTGCCAAACCAAAATCTTTTTTCCATTTAAGAAGGTATGTGCACCCGGAAACGGATGCGTCAATCCACGCACCAGGTTGTAGATCTGCATCGCCGTATTTTGCCAATTAATTGCGCCGTCTCTGGGTGTGCGCTTACAGGTATAAGAAGCTTGCGTCTCATCTTGCGGAACACCCTCTCCTGTACCCGATTGCAAAACAGGTAGGTTCTTGATAATGATCTCTTCGTAGAGCTGAATAATGCGTTCGTCTACGGTTTGCGCGGTGTCTTCTATATGGATAGGTGTGGACAACTGATCGATAATGGGACCGGAATCAACGCCGTCTGCAATATGAAAAAGCGTCACGCCTGTTTCCTTCTCACCGTTGATAATGGCCCAGTTCATCGGCGCAAAACCTCGATATTTCGGCAACAGCGCATCGTGAATAATCAATGTCCCTTTGGCTGGAATGCTATAGGCTGCTTTATTAATCAAGTAACGCCAACCGATGGCAAATGCGATATCGGGTTTTATTTGTGCAATTAAATCGGCATATCCTGAAGGCTTTACTGCTGCGGAATTAAAAAGAGGAATAGCGTGTTCTTGCGCCAACGCACTGATCTTCAGATGGTATTGCGGCTCGTGTGGGTCTTCTATCAGGCACAGAACGCCTGCTATCTGCGCATTTGCTGCGATGAGTTTTTTGAGTACAGCGTAGCCTCGGCGTGAAGCTAAAAATAGGAAGATTTTCATGGGATTGGATGTGTTGAAAAGAAAGGATTTGACGCAAGAGACGCCGAAGACGCAAGGGGCGCAAAAAAGAAAAATAAGAAGTCAAAAACATAAAAAATGAAATCTTTTTTGAAAAAAATTTAATTCTTTTATCTTTTGATTTTGCGCCCCTTGCGTCTTCGGCGTCTCTTGCGTCAAATCTTTTTATTTTGCCAATTCGGCACCTAATTAGCAGCCATCCAAGCCAAGGTGGTATCCACCATCCGATTGGAGAAACCCCACTCGTTGTCGTACCAACCCAATACTTTGACCGTGTTATCGATCACTTTAGTGAGGGTCGCATCGAAGGTACAAGAGATAGGATTGTGATTAAAGTCGACGGAAACCAACTGTTCGTCGGAGTAGTCCATAATGCCCTTGAGTGTGGTCTCTGCAGCTGTCTTCATGATCGTATTAATTTCTTCCACGGTAGTTTTACGCTTGGATTCGAACGTAAAATCAACTAGGGAGACATTAATAGTAGGCACACGAATCGCAAAACCATCCAGTTTGCCTGCCAAATCAGGGATCACCAAACCCACTGCAGCTGCAGCACCAGTCTTTGTAGGAATCATGGAATGTGTGGCAGAACGCGCACGACGTAAATCTGGGTGGTAAACGTCGATCAGTTTTTGATCGTTGGTGTAGGAATGAATCGTATTCATCAGTCCAGATACGATCCCGACTGTACCGTGCAATGCTGCGGCCATAGGGGCGATGCAGTTGGTGGTGCAAGAGGCATTGGAGATCACGGTATCGCTTGCTTTGAGGGTCTTGTGGTTCACGCCATACACAATGGTTGCATCCACATCATTACCCGCAGGTGCTGAAATAATGACCTTTTTGGCACCCGCTGTTAAATGCGGCATGGCGTGCTTTTTGCTGGTGAACAAACCTGTGCACTCCAACACGACATCTACTCCTAACTCTGCCCATGGTAACTTCGCCGGATCGCGTTCCGCCACCACGCGAATTTTGTCACCATTCACAACTAGATAATCACCTTCGATGCCGACCTCTCCTGGAAATTTTCCGTGCACAGTGTCGTAGCGTGTCAGATAGGCATTGGTTTGCACATCGCCCAGATCGTTAATCGCAACGATTTGGATTTGGTCTCTGTAATTGGATTCGTAAATTGCTCGTAGAATGTTACGGCCGATACGTCCGTAACCGTTGATGGCAGCTTTGATGGTCATGGTGTTTCCTGTTTATTTTTTTGAGGGATACAGCTGGTGATCTGGGTCTAACCACACTACGTAGAATATTTCATCGAGCAGAATGCCATGAACTCGACCATGTTCATTAACACACAGCTCAAATTGCCAAGGTTCGCACTGCCTCAATTGTTCGTTCAAGCAGGCAAACCCTTGTATTTCAGAAGTGTCCTGCCAATCAATGGTATGAGCACGAAGTGCTTTGTGTTTGTTTGTTCTAAAAACTTGAACTGTGATACTCGAAAGTGATTTCAAATGGTCCAGCAATACTTTCAAATACCCATCTGTGACATCTTTAATATGAAATTTACGATCAAAATTGAGATATTTAAAAGAAAACTTCAGATTATCTTCCGGTAAAGAACGTTGCTTATGAATTCGCCCACTCGCTTCAGATAGTGGGTTTTTTTTGATCTTACCCATTTGCCCTTTGCTTGAAGAATTCGCACATAGAGCCAGGAGTAATTTCAGCTGTAGATTCCATGTCTGGCTGTAAACCATGTCGTGCATGTTGCCAAGGATCTTCCTGATGTGTCATTCGTTCCAGCACATAAGCAGGCTCTGTGCCATAAACTGCTAATACTTCATCAATATGCTGCTGAAGTTTTTTAGCGATTTTGGGAGCATCAATCTCATCAACAATTGGGTTCCAACGAAATTTTTTGTATTGCGCATAAACATCTGGTTGCACGGGACCATGCACCCAGGCTTGCAGTGACTCAGGAAACACGGGCTTACCATATAGACCCAAATGCCAGCCTTGCACATAGTAAAGTAGCTTTTGAAGCTTTAGATTAGTAATTAAGTCTCCACGCTCTTGAAAAAAGTTCAGAATATATTTCGCGATATCGGATGCAGGTGTCATAGCATTTCTCTCCAATAAATAGAATTGCTTAAAGTGTAGCTATGTTTTACCCGCAAAACTACCGTATTGAACCTATTACAACTTTATTCACCCTCCGATTCGGGGATAAAAGGTTCTAACAAGCTTGGATCTTGAATCTCTTCGAGAGAGATCAGCATATCTCGTATGAAATCAATAGGCAGATCAGGATTATCCCACGCAGCTCTTCTTATTTTTTCCCAACTAATAGTGTCTTCGTTGTTTTTCATAATCTACAACAATCCTTTCACCGCCTTCTCCACGGCCTCTACGGTAATACCCAACGCTTGATAGACTTCTTTGTAAGGCGCCGACTCGCCGTAGCGGTTTAGCCCTACAATTTTCCCTTTCAATCCAACGTACTTGTACCAAAAGTCGGCAGCACCCGCCTCTATGGCGACCCTTGCTTCCACTTTGCTGGGCAGCACGGATTCTTGGTAACTGGAATCTTGCTGGTCAAACACTGTGGTAGAAGGCATGGAAACCACGCGAACGGCATGACCCTGTTCAGTCAAGCTTTGGGCTGCTTTTATTGCTAGTTCTACTTCAGAGCCTGTAGCAATGATGATGGCCTGCGGTTTACCCTTACAGTCTTGCAAAATGTATCCACCACGGCGTATATCCGCCAAAGATTTTAGGTCGTGTTGCTGTGAGGATAAGTGCTGACGGGATAGGAGCAAGCACGTAGGACCTGTCTTGTGCGCTATCGCACTTTCCCAAGCAATAGCAGTTTCTACTAAATCACAGGGACGCCAAACCGTCACATTGGGCGTCAATCGAAGTATAGCTGCATGCTCAATCGGCTGATGGGTAGGACCGTCTTCTCCCAAACCAATGGAATCATGCGTAAGCACAAAAATGACGCGCTGTCTCATCAACGCCGCCAAACGAATCGCATTACGTCCATAATCGATAAAGGTAAGGAATGTTCCTCCGTAAGGAATAAATCCTCCATGCAACGCTAAGCCGTTCATAATGGCAAACATACCGAATTCACGTACGCCATAATGAATGTAATTTCCCATAGGCTGTGCGGTATTAAACACTTTAGATTGGGTATGCCAGGTATTATTCGAAGGGGTAAGATCTGCAGAGCCTCCCATCAGCTCCGGTAGTAAGGGCGCATGGGCGTCTAGGCAAAGCTCAGAGGCTTTGCGCGTTGCAATAGAGATGTTTTTTTCAGGCAGGCTTTTTTCCAAGGATGCTTGAACAAATAGCTTGGTCTTTTTTTCCCAATCTTTGGGTAGTTCTCCGTTGGTTCGTCGTAAAAATTCTTCAGCTAACACCGAATTGGCTTTGCGATATTTTGCAAATTTCTCGTGCCACTCTTCTTCCAGGCGTGCGCCTAATTTTCTACCATCCCACGCAACATAAATCTCTTCGGGAATAACAAACGGTGGGTAACGCCAATCCAATGCTTGACGTACTGCAGCAACCTCCGTTTCACCCAGAGGGGAACCATGCATTTTGGCTGTACCCGCCAAATTAGGTGACCCAAAACCAATTTGCGTTTTGCAGCAAACTATTGTGGGCTTCGTAGGCATATCACGCGCTTCTTCAATTGCAGCAGAAATAGCTTTTGAATCATGGCCATTTACATTGGAGATAACGTGCCATCCATATGCTTCAAAACGCTCAGGCGTATTGTCGGTAAACCAATCTTTGACCTCACCATCGATGGAAATGCCATTGTCGTCGTAAATTACAATGAGTTTGCCAAGCTGCAATGTTCCAGCCAAAGAAGCGACCTCATGCGAGATACCCTCCATGAGACACCCATCTCCCACAAACACATACGTGTAGTGGTCCACGATTTCCAATCCACTACGATTAAAGTAGGCCGCGAGATTTTTCTCAGCAACGGCCATACCCACACCATTAGCAAAGCCCTGTCCTAAGGGTCCGGTCGTGGTTTCTACACCTGGCGTGTATCCGTATTCGGGATGACCTGGCGTTCTGGAATGCAACTGACGAAATTGTTTGAGATCTTCAATGGTTAGGTCATAACCCGTCAAATGCAAAAGAGCATAGTGCAACATAGCACCATGTCCATTGGAGAGGATAAAGCGATCACGGTTACACCAAGAAGGATTGGCGGGGTTATGCCTCAAAAAATCATTCCACAAGACTTCAGCGATATCCGCCATCCCCATAGGCATGCCAGGATGCCCTGCATTTGCTTTTTGAACGGCATCTATGCTCAAAAAACGGATAGCGTTAGCGAGGTCACTACGTGTCGTCATGGGGTGACCCGATTCAAGATGATGTCCTCGCAGCAAACCACGAGAGGGTAAGAGGGCAGATGCTGGCGTAGTGGCAGAGGTCATTTCACAATTTTTAGGATGGGGTTAGATTTAGACTTTTCCTTGCGTTGTTTTTCTTTAGACTGTTTTTTAGCTTTCTCAGCGCTCGCGGGAGCGGCTTCATCCGCAAAGAGCATGCCATCGTTGTCTTCTTTGGAGTAAATGGCCATTACTGCGGCGATTGGAATATATATTGGCGTTGGAATTCCGGAAAATCGCGCAATGCACTCGATAGCTTCATTACCCAAATAAAGTTTATCCACCACATCACCCGCAATATTCAGTACGATTTGTCCATCTGGTGTGATGTAGGCTTCTGGAACTCGACAATCTGGGAGTGTCGCATTGACCAGAATATAGGGCGTCAACCCTGATTCGCTAATCCACTCATGCAGCGCACGAATTAAATAGGGTTTTTTAGACATCATATCTAGGAAACTCACGTTCAAGTTCAGTCAGACTACTCTGGAAAGAGGATCGCTTGAATAACTTTTTTGCATAAACCATGACAGGCTTAGCGCGAGGGGATGAAAGATCAACACCTAGTTTAGGCAGACGCCACAACAGCGGCGCGATGCAGCAATCCAGCAGGCTAAAGTCTTGACCCAAGAAATAAGGCGTGTCGCTAAATACCGGAGCCAATGCAATCAGACTTTCTTCCAGTTCTTTGCGAGCAATATCGGACACTTTCTTTTGACCATTTTCAATACGATCCACGAGGGTGTACCAATCTTGCTCAATACGGAACATCGTCAGGCGACTCTTCGCTCGAGCGATGGGGTAAACAGGCAAAAGAGGAGGATGCGGGAAGCGTTCATCCAGATACTCCATAATGACTCTGGATTCATATAAGACAAGGTCCCGATCAACCAAGGTCGGCAACGTATTGTAGGGATTGAGGTGTAGTAGATCTTCTGGTAATTGCTGAGGCTTGGTCGTCAATACATCAACGGTGACATCTTTTTCAGCAAGCACAATACGCACACGGTGGCTCAACAAATCAGCATCACCAGAATACAGCGTCATAATGGAGCGTCTTATGGCAGTCATGGTGGGTCCTGGAGAGAGTTGAGAATAGCTCAGCCTATGAGTGCCCCCTTGTTAAAGGGAGCCGCCGCGCCTTTTCTTTTGCAGCGAGGAGATTTAAGAACATAGGCTTAAGAAGAGAGTAATGAGTATAAGCTGGCTGGGGGACTAGGATTCGAACCTAGGTTGACGGAGTCAGAGTCCATAGTCCTACCACTAGACGATCCCCCAACTTAACGTGTGAGTACCCCATTTTTAAAAGGGGTCGCTGCGCCTTTTCTTTTTGCAGTGGGGGGATTTTGCCTATTATGCTAAAAGCCAATCCTCTGAAAAATCCCCCCACTATAAAAAAATAGCGGCCCCCTTTAAAAAAGGGGCACTCCAACCAAAGGCACTTCTGAAAACTAGCGCTTGGAGTACTGTGGTGCTTTACGTGCCTTATGTAGTCCCACTTTTTTACGCTCAACTTTACGCGAATCTCGTGTCAAGAAGCCTGCTTTCCGTAGCATCTGCCGCCAACCGTTGGTGCCAATAATAGTGCCACCTTCGCCTTCACTTCCATCTTCCTCATCGTATTTCACTAATGCACGCGCAATACCATGGCGCACAGCGCCGGCCTGACCACTTGGACCACCACCCTTTACTGTGACATATAGATCAAACGTACTTACTATATCTAAGGTGACCAAAGGCTGACGCACTATCATGCGGGATGTTTCACGTCCAAAATAGTCTTCTAGCGAACGACTATTAATCATAATTTTGCCGGCGCCGCGACTTAAAAAGACCCGAGCAGATGCTGTCTTACGTCGACCCGTGCCATAGTTGCTTTTTGTTTTTTCAACTGCTTTTTTAGCCGTCATTTGGACGCCTCCTTAATTTCTAAAGGTTTAGGAGCCTGAGCAACATGCGGATGCTCACTACCGGCATACGCCTTCAACTTTTTGAACATTTTCCTGCCCAGAGGTCCTTTGGGTAGCATCCCCCTCACTGCCCTTTCTAAAACAGAGGCAGGCTTTTTGACAATCAATTTTTCGAATCGAATCGCCTTCAAACTACCAGGGCGACTGGTGGAACTGTAATAAATTTTATCGTGCGCTTTATTCCCCGTGACCCGCAATTTTTCCGCATTGATCACTACGATGTAGTCTCCCGTATCAACGTGAGGGGTATAAATCGGCTTATGCTTCCCACGTAATCGGCTTGCAATCTCTGCCGCCAGACGACCCAAGGTCTTGTTGGTCGCATCGACAAGATACCAATCATTTGTAGCCGTCGCTTCGTTGGCACTAAAAGTTCCCATGCAGCACTCCAAGATGATGTTATAGTTATTATTTTTAAGGGGTCGAATTCTACAAGAAATAGCTGCAAAAGCAAGCTATATGCCTGGTGTAATTAGGACTGCTATTTTTTGAACTGTAAAAAACAAAATATGAAAGATTTTTCTAACCGCGAATGAACGCAAATGAACGCGGATGGAAATCAAAAAATTAATTCATACTTATATAATTTATATATTTTTAAGTTTTTGACTTTCACCCGCGTTCATTTGCGGTTAAAAAATATTTTTCCAGAGATCCTTGTGCGAGCTATCCTAAAATCAGCCTTCATCCTACACACCCGTCCCCTGAATGAAACAAGCATGCTGCTGGAAGCATTTACAGCCTCCCATGGACGCATTAGCTTGTTAGCAAAAGGCGTGCGTCTTCTGCGCTCACGTTTCAGGGGATTACTACGCCCCTTTGTCCCACTTCTCATCAGTTGGTCAGGCAAAACTGAACTGATGAGCCTAAGTGCAGCCGAACTAGTAGGAACACCTCCTAACCTGATGGGCAATACCTTATTCAGCGGCATTTATCTCAACGAACTCCTCGTGCGACTGTTGCCGCGAGCCGACGCTTATCCGGAAATTTTTTACGCCTATCAAAGTACGTTGATAGCCCTACAAAATCATCCCAAAGCAGAGTGCAACCTGCGTCTATTCGAAAAAACAGTGCTCGCTGAATTAGGCTATGGCTTTGCTCTAGACAGGGAAACTGCCAACGGTTTGGCAATTCAGGCCGAAAGATATTACGCATTTACACCCGGTCACGGCCTTAATCAATGTACACCACACGACAGCCAAGAGCACATTTTCAGTGGTAAATGCCTACTTGCGTTACATAAGGGCGTATTAGAAGAACCAGATGATCTGCTTACTGCTAAGCGACTCAATAGAGCAGCCATTGCCACCCTGTTGGGAGACAAGCCATTAAGAAGTAGGGAGTTTTTTCTCTAATTCGGTGGGTACTTAGACCCTGTCGCATAAATCACTGCTCTCTAATTTTATGGAGTCCCTCCTTTTTAAAGAGAGGCTGATTTATGCAACAACGCCGTGTATTTATGGGTAATAATGCGCCTCACTAAGGCTACCCTTAATACCCTACAATAAGGATTCGTAACTACCAGGGTAAAGCTTATGCCCACCCCAGCCATAAAAGAAGTCATCACAGCACTTAGAGCATTTGAAGGAAATGCCAAAGCCGCGCTCTATCTCAATTATTCCACCAAAAGCGATGGGAAAAAGAAGACTGTAACAAGAAATCTCATCAACGATTTAATTGCACTGAACAACTCATCACCTATAGATGAGCCTCTACACAAGATACTATTTGAACAACTAAACGCATGGATCAACAATCCAGATTTAAATCTCGCGGCAGTTAAAACAGAAAGCGTGAGCTCTTTAGATGCCGAGCTTTATAACGCATTGCTTGTTGTGGTCGCGAAAAAACCTTTCAACGATATAGACCCATTGAGTCAGTACGCTATTGATCCTAAATGGCAAGTACTCACATCTACAGGCCACCAATTTGATCTACGATTTTTGAAAAATATTGCTGTTGTGCATCAGGGAGAATGGGATGTCAGGCAACATAAGCGTGCAAGCAAAGATATACGTTACAACCCTATAACCAATAACCCATTCCCAGATAAAGATCTGGAGAGAATAAACCAAGAAATAATCATTCGAGAATCTCAGCTTCGCGCAGAAGAAGAACAAGAGCAAGGGGAGACAAAAGAGGGAAAAGGAGAAAGACGCTCATCCGTTGTTGTACCAGCCGTACAAGCAGGGGCAGAACAGTTGGCAGTCCAACGTTTGGTGATGTTGGGGGTGCTTTCGAGCACTGATTTAGCAGAATGCAAAAGAGACGGTTTTTATGCTCGCATCGAACGCTGTGCGCCTTACTTAAAAAACCACAGTGAGCATCGAAGTCCAGCTATGACACTACAGCAAGTTTTGGATCTCACATTGGAACAAGCTGAAAGGCTGCATGATAACTATACGTGTGTAGCCTCAGGGGTTGAAGTAGCTACAGCAAGAGATTTAGCACCGGAAGAAGCCGCCATCATCGCACAGGAGCGCACACCAGAACCTGTGCTCCGTAATTATAGTTTTCAGGATCCATCCGTAGAGCCCCACGATGATGCTGATGCATATGAACTTATGTATGGCGAACTTGCCCGATCAACTGATTACGAGACTGTACTTCAAGCAGTAGCAGAAAATAACAATTATTTTAAAAATCTCCTTTGTTGGGGGCGTAACCCACGCTTATTTGATTTGTTGTTTCCAAAAAACAAACCCGGCAAAAGATCACATTCACTTTTAGAAATAGCAAAAAGAAATTCTGCATCTGCTATTTCAATTCTAAAATTCACCCTACGAGACTGGCTCTTATTTCGCGAGGATCGTGATAACAACCACGCACGACTGCTTCAAATAAGCTTGTCTCACCGTGATGCAGCTGAATACATTCTTAATTCCAAGAGTCTATGCGCAGAATTAGTTCTTACGCCTGACGTATTCGCCACTATAGCAAAATCTCGTCCTGAGACTGCGGCACTCATTCTAAATTCACCCCTATTTCGAGCCAAGCTCTTGCCCCTTGACGCATCTTTAGCGGAAAACCTAGCACGGCTGACGGAGATAATAAGACATCACTACAGTTCTCCAGAAATGTCGGGATTAGTGACCAATGCAGCGGCTGCACATCGAAAAGCAAGAACCATAAGAGCAATGCGAGCAGACAGCAGAGGTGTTGATAGATACCGATCGCTGTTTGTTGGCCATGCCGCCTCTCAATTTTCTACACGCACCTTATTGGTCATAAGCCTTGTTCTAGGTTTATTACTTGGAGGCGGATTCTTCTTTGGCCTGCGACAACTGGTGGATTTAAACCAAATTATCGCTGCATTTGGAGGAAATGAGCTGTTTTACAGCATAGGAACACCACTGGCGTGTTTATTTCCGCTGCTGCTTGTTTTTATTTTGCGCAACAAAAACTTCAGAACACCCATGTTGTTAGGCGTGCTATTCGGGACAGGTGCTGCCGTGCTCTACAGTTATGCCCTTCCTCTAGCTGCAGCTCCCATAGCGCTTGCAATGGTAGCGTCTTTTTTAGTGGGTCCTATACTACTCAAACTGTTTACAGACTTTATGAGAGATACTCATCTAGCTAAATTTCTTGTCACACACCCACAGAGCAGATACCTCATAGCACTATTCATCGCAATTGCATCTGGTTATGGATTTGCAAAACTTGGCTCTGCATTAGAGTCATTAACATTAGAAAGTGTCCCTGATCTTAACACTGCTACTGCAAGCCACCTGTTTTTACTCCTCTCCATCGTCATTTTAACGATGTGGGCAACTTATAGGTTATTTGTACCTGGAAACTCACGCGTGTTGGCTAGATGGATGACGACGGCAGATAGAGAGGAAGCCAATTTAGGCTTGGAAACGCACAGACCCGCGGTTGAGCTCGAGATATCACATGGACCTGCTGCGCTACCTGTTCCAGCTGCCCGAAGTGTATCTGCTCGACGTGTTGCCGGTGATCCCGCTTTGGGAGGCGTAAATGATGGCAGTGATGACCATGAGGAGAAAAGAAGGCCTGAACCTACCTCCACCGGATCGTTTTATGCGAGGGAGGAGGGGATTCTGGCGCCCACTAGCTTGACGCCTTAGCCACAATCACCCCACCACCCAAACAAACTGCACCATTATAAAAAACCACAGACTGACCAGGCGTCACAGCCCACTGAGCCTCTTCAAAAATAACCTCACATTCATCAGTATCTATTTGCTCTACCGCACAACGCGCATCAACCTGACGGTAGCGTGTCTTGGCAGAACCTTGCCAAGGCATTTGAGGTGCATGGCCTGCAACCCAGTGCAATTGTCGACACCTCAATGAACGGCTTAACAATTTGGGATGATCATGAGACTGCGCGACAATAAGCGCCTGACGAGGAATATCTTTTTCCACCACATACCAAGGAGCCGTGTCTGCGCCTTTGCGTCCACCAATTCCTAAACCTTGACGCTGACCCAGTGTGTAGAACATTAAACCGTTGTGCCGACCAATCACCTCTCCTGTTGTTGTCTCAATATCACCGGGACGCGCAAGCAGGTACTCTCCCAAAAAATCACGAAACCGCCGCTCTCCGATAAAACAAATTCCCGTACTGTCCTTTTTGGCGTGATTTTCAAAGCCCGCTGCCTGTGCGATTTTTCGCACCTCGGGTTTTGTGAGCTCTCCTAACGGGAACAGACTTTTTTCCAATTGTGTCTTCTGTAACGTGTACAAAAAATAGCTTTGGTCTTTATTCAGATCGCGTGCTTTTAACAGCTGACACTCGGCCTCTGCGGTGGGAAAGCCACTCGACAACACCCTCATCCGTCTGCTGTTAAAACTGCGGCATCCACCTTCTCCCACTCGCAAAACAGCTCCGGGAGAAGGGATATAGATACGCGCATAATGTCCCGTGGCGATGCAATCCGCCCCCTGCGCTAACGCATAATCTAGAAAAGCTTTGAATTTAATCTCTTTGTTACACAGAATATCCGGATTAGGTGTGCGTCCAGCAGCATATTCTTCTAAAAAATACTGAAAAACACGCTCCCAATATTCTTTGGCAAAAGAGACTGTATGAAAGGGAATCCCTAACCGTTCACAAACTTGCTGAGCATCTTTTCGGTCGGCGTCTAGAGGGCAAAAAGTATTCAGCCCATTCTCATCCCAGTTCTGCATAAAAACGCCTTCTACCTGGCATCCTTTTTTTTGTAGCAATAACGCCGCTACGGAAGAGTCAACTCCTCCAGAGAGACCTACGATGACGCGAGTTTGGGTGTTGGGTTTCATGTTGGAGCAGGAGAGGAGACATCATTCCTGATCGCTGCAGGCGGGGTTGACGGTACAGCAGGACCACTAGAAGATCCGCCAAAGAATGCACTGCTTGAGGAAGAATTGGAACCAGAATCGTGGCGCTGATGATGATGAGCGACGGCAGCACTGGATGAGCTCGCTCCTCCAACAACCCTTGTTCCCACAACAACTTCTGTTCCCATGTTTTGAGGGTGTTGCGCTGCTTGTCTTTGGCTGCTGGGATTTAGACCTACTGCAGCATAGGAGTGAGCGATGGGTTGTCGTAATGCTGTCTCCACCTTTCCTTCTCTCGGTTTATCCTTCGCACTTTCACGTCTCTCAAAAAGGGATACGAGAAGAGGCACCCCTATAAATGCGGCACCAACTCCCAAAAAGAGTGTGCCTGCACTCAATGGCGATTGCAGTACCGTTTCGGCGAAAAAATGAGCCGCTGATTCGCCTAATCCTCCACTGAGTGATGACAATATCGTGGGTAGCGCCATTGCAATAACACCTATTGTGGAAGAAAGCAGCATTGCTATTTTATTCCTTCGAGGCGAATTCAATAACGCCTGCACGCGGTCAGTATTCCTAGCTTTTGCTACGAGCAAGGTTGCTAATCCAATTAAACCAACAGCAGCGACTGTGCCACCCAAAGCAATCAAGAGCAGGGAGGAGGAGCTTGAAAGAGGTCCACCAACACCTGATCCTAATACCGTCATAACAGCGCCTAACGCGAAATAAAACAGGGTGATCAGATAATTACCCCGGTGAGGGAGAGGTCGAGGAGGTGTAGGAGGCTTGCGAAGAACAGGTTTTTGGACTAGGACGATTCCAGGAGCATCATCATCCTTAAATGAAGGAGAGCTCATGAGGGATCCTAAATGAAGAGAGGTCTGGGCATCAGCCTCAAACTGGCGACGATCCTCCAAATAGTCATCACCGCCCTGAGACAGCCCTCCCGCACTGCGAGCAGCCGCTGCCCTTGCCCGTTTCATGCTTGGTTCTGTTTCTCTATCTGCTTTATGTTTATGGCTCATCGTCATGCCCTCTAACTCATGTTACTTTTAAAGAATTATAGATGAAAAATCTTAAGAAAATATTAGGGACGCTCTCATCAACGCGGCTGCACCTCAAACCCGCTCCACTTTTTCTTGCATAAACAAATGATCCAACCACAAATTGCTGAGTGTTTCTTGCATTCGATTTTGCACCAGACGCTCTTCTAAATTGTTGATATCCACCAACTCAAAGGGTTGGTTATGCCAAGAGCAGGCAAACACAGCTTTGGTGCGCTTTCCGGTTTCAGGATCGATCTGCCACACGAGACACTGCGCACACACACCTTTGAGCATGCATTGCATGGGTCCATACACGGAGGCAATCCATTGCGCGTCGTGGGCAAAATAGTCTTTTAAGGTCGCAGCTTTAGCGGCATGCATCGCGCGCAAGAAAGGAAATTTCCCAATGAGTAAAATGCGTTTGACCTGTTGCAGCGGGATATCAGGCCCGTCGATATCCATCTCTCCTCTGGCATAGCTTTCCAAAGCCGTCAGCAAAATCCCCGTCACGCTACGATCTTGTGGTCGTCCCACTACGACAGGATCACCATGCTGCGTCACCCAAACGATCTTATCGGCGGCAGCTTCCAGCTCTGATTGGCAAAACACATCGCTTGCGGATTTAAATCCGCCGAAATAAAGCACCGTATTGCCGGCTTCGCGTAGTGCAGGCCCAATGGAAAGCAGCTGTGCAGCGCTGAGTCTACCGCCGAGAATGAGCACCGTTTCGGGTTCCTCTGGAATCTTTGCGCGCACGCCCGTAGGACCCATCACCGTAATAGGATCACCCGCTTTTAGCGTAGCGAATAGCCGAGAACTAACACCATGCTCCAACACCATAAAAGAAAGCGTACCCGCTGTTTTGTCGACATGAGAAGCCAACAGAGCCGTGGTTTCCGTTTGTAATAACGTGTCACCTATTTTTTGCGCATGCGTTTCAAAATTTTGTACACGGTAGAAATGTCCTGGTTTGTAGTTGCGAGCGGCCAGTGGCGCATGGGTTTGTAACTCCACAATGCTTGAGGTGTGTCGGATCACCTTTAAAACATGCGCTTCAAATTGGTGGCGCATTTTTTCGGCGAAGGTGGAGTATTCTAAATCCCCTCCACCGGAACTGTTTTGCGGTAACAGCTGAGTCCCTATATGAGAGTCCCCCCTTTTTAAAGGGAGGTAGGGGGGATTTTCTTCCAAACTTCTCTTAAATCCCCCCGCTGCAAAAAGAAAAGACGCAGCGACCCCCTTTAAAAAGGGGGCACTCATGGAGGGCTGAGTTGTTACGTTTTGCTCGGGGGGATTTAAAAGAATTCTTAAAATCTCCGGATAAATCCGCTTTGCCGATGCAATGGCTTTTACAACGCTGCCGTGAAAAACAGGATGGGTGTCGCCCAAAAAGGTGACACGACGGTCTTGCAGATGGTAACTCGTGAAGGCACCAAAATCAGACATCTTGACGTGATGCTCAGCTGGCAGAGGAACTAGTTCACCGACTGCATTGTACGTTTCATAGATCCCCTGCTTTTTTAGAAAAGTTCCTGGATGTTCAAACGAATAGGCCACATTTGGAGTCGCCCCCGTTGCTACAAAAATAGAGCGCGCAGGGAGCACATGTTCTTCGTCGCTCATCGCCCACTCACCCTTTTCGTCGTAAAAACGGGACTCGCTGATCAATGCGGCAACGTGCCCATAGTGGTCTAAGCGTACCGTTTTAGGCGCTAAGCCTTCGGCGTAATAAATCCCCTCTTCCAACGCCTTGGCCACTTCTTCGTGATTGCGTAAATAGGCCGGCGATTCGCGCAGTAAACGTCGATAGGCCACAGTGACGCCTCCCCAACTACGCAGTAAAGGGATGAAATCCACTGGGCGGTTTTCTGCGACTGCCGTCTCACGCTCTTGCTGTACCTCTTGCGCATGCACGATAAACTCATCCAGCACCTCTAAACTTTGTTCGTCAAATTGTTCACGTAGACGTGCCTCACCCAATGTCTGTGCAAGTTTTTGGTATTGTTCCGATGTTTTTTCAACCTGTGCGATGTAATACGCTTGCACTTCGGTGGCTGTATCGATACCGGTCAGACCACCACCGATAATCACGGCTGGTAGGCGTACCTGCAGATTCGCCAAACTGCTTTTTTTAGCCGCACCTGTTAACTGCAGCGCCATTAAAAAATCGTTCGCTTGTCGCATGCCAGGCGCCATGCTGCCGGGTACGGGCAACGCTTTGGGCAGGCCTGCGCCGACGGCAATGGCCAGATGATCAAAGCCCAGCTCCCAAGCGTCTTCTACCGTGAGGGTTCCACCAAAGCGCACACCGCCGAACACTTGGAAATACGGGCGACGCATCAGCGAAATATAGATCAGCTTGAGGAAGTTTTTATCCCAACGCACTGTGATGCCGTACTCCGCCACGCCACCAAAACCGGTCATGATGCGTTCGTCCAGCGCTTCTTTGATGTCATCGTATTGGTAAATGGGCTCCTGCTGAAATTTTTTCGGAAGAGGCTCTATTTTTAGCCCATCGGTACCCACAACAGCACAGCCTTCCATTAACAAGTGATGCGCCAATGAAAACCCTGCAGGACCCATTCCCATTACCAGCATTTTTAGTCCATTGTAAGGTTTGGCCACCCACTGTGTTTGACGCAATGGATTCCAGCGAGTCAGCAGATCGTAGATTTCCACGCCCCATGGCAGCGACAGAACATCCGTGAGAATGCCGGTTTCGGCCTGCGGAATATTGACGGGATCCTGCTTCTGATAAATACACGCCTTCATGCAGTCGTTGCAGATGCGGTGTCCCGTCATAGGACACATGGGATTGTCCACCATGATCATCGCCAACGCGCCGATGGTGTAGCCCTCTTTTTTGAGGACATGCATCTCGGAAATTTTTTCCTCCAGCGGACAACCCGTCAAAATATCGCCGAGCGGATTTTTCTTCAGCCCTAACTCGGGTTCACCTTTTTTAACGGGAAAACCTTTGGAACAAAAATCACCCTCTTTATCGTGGCAATAGACGCAATAGTCGATTTCGCTGAGAACCTGACGCTCTGTAAAACGTGGATCGGTGAGTTTGAAACCATCGCGAGGACGATGGTGATGCGGCGGACTTTCCATGCGACCAATGGGATCATCAGGCACAGGGTGTAATGGCACAAGTTGCTCATAGTCTCGCTTTTGTGGCTGATGGAAGCTGACCCAGTGCTGCACATAGGCTTGACCGTCCGGATCTGTCATGGCGCGTATGCACCAACGCGTGAGCTGTTCTATTTCCGCGGCGTATTTTTCAGGATCTGTGAGGTAGTGCTGACCTAAGAGAGCGACGGCGAGCTCCAGGTCTTCCTCTTCTTCGGCACCACAATCCCCTCCACCGGAGTGTTTTGTGCGAGGGGGGAGGGTGGATGCCGCGATTTTTGCGGCAGACGGGAGGGGGTCTTGTCGAATTGCTTCTACTTCGGAGTGTATTGCGTCATCCCGTACCTGAGCTCCTTTGCTCAGGACTACGGGATCCATACAGTTGGGGAGGTTGGATGCCGCTGCTCTTGCGGCAGACGGGAGGGGGTCTTGTCGAGTGGCTTTTATTAAGTATTCTTCAAAATCCTCTCCAGCGATTTGCAAAATAGGGCTGAGGGAATGGGTGATACCTTCGAAGAAAAGCTGGCTTTCCAACCATTCTTGTAATGCCCAAAAAGAAGGCATCTCTTCCTGTCGCGCCAAACGCCGCCGTGCCTGACGGTGTACATACCATTGCTTAAATGCAAAAACGGGTTGCTCAGAGAGGGTAGCTTGTGTCGCTTTAGTCACGACCGCTTCTATTCCAAACAACGCGGCTATGTGATTCTCTAGAATAGGTGCACAGGCAATCAATAGGTCGCTGATTTCTGTAGCAGAGAGTTCCGCGTGTTGATTTCTATACGCTAAAAGCTGCGTGTGCAGGAGAGGATGGTGTTGCTGTAAGTGCGTGAGGAATTGCTCGTCTTGATGCTGGAGCCAAAGCGGATCGAATAAGTCTTTGAAGTCTGCGTTTTTTAATTCTAGAGGGGGTGGGGATGGCATAGTATACTCAGCTGTTCAAAATTCCTTCTCCCGCCGGGAGAAGGTGCTCTCATTAATCAACCTTCTACATTCCTTCTCCTTCCGGGAGAAGGTAAATTTAGTCACACATCAGACCACCATGCAACTTCTCAAAAAAATTTTGAGTATTCTCAAAACCAAACGCAATAAATCCTATGTTAGCGCTATTGATCTATTTCAAGTGGCGTTTGACAAGAAATATCCGAAATCCGCTTCTCAACGTGCTGAAATTGAAAAATACCGACGGATTAAGCGCTTGCGAAGTGGAGAATAGGCACGAAGAGCTGCTTACAGGTCCTTTGACCAAGCGCAAATAACTTCCGCTTTACGGTATTTTTACCCCTCATTTCTATCTAAGATTGTTCATCGTCATAGTCGATGACAATCTCCTCATGAAAAAAATAGTCCACACCCCGCACGATCACTTTTTTCGCGCAGCGATGAGTTATCCGCGCGTCGCACAACAATTTTTAGAAACTTACTTGCCAGAAGAGTTTAAACAAATTGTTAATTTGGATACCCTATCCTCGGAGAAGGGCACCTATGTAGATGAAGAACTACAGTCCTTGATGGTGGACATGCTCTACTCTGTAAAAACGCATGACGATCAAGAGAGTTATATCTATATCCTGGTTGAACATCAGAGCAAGTCCGATCCACTCATGCCGTTTAGGCTGATGAAGTACATGTTTTCAATTATGGACGACCACTTAAAAAAACATATAGGCAGTACTACACTGCCTCTCATCTGTCCGATAGTGCTCTACAATGGAAAAAATGCTTATCGGCACACTACTGATATTTTTAAGATGTTTAAGCACCATGAAGCGTTAGCACGGAAGACATTTTTAGAGCCTTTTCAACTCGTTGACCTAAGTCAAATACCCAGTAAAATTTTAGCGGAGAAGACATGGTCTAGTATTTTGCTCATGTCTCTTAAACACATTATGTACAGAGATATCAGCAATTGGATCGAACCCATTATGCAAAGTATGGGTATTGTGGAAAAAGAAGGTGGGTCCGATTTTCTTGAAGCATCCTGTAATTATATTTTACACGCGGGAGATGTTGGTGATTACCGTCGGTTTTCTCAAGCGGTTCATGACCACTTCTCTCCACAACTGGAGGAAAAAGTTATGGCGATTGTTCAAACATTAGAAGTACGTGCCAAGCAAGCGGCTATGCAAGAGGCTAGGCAAGCGGCTATGCAAGAGGCTAGGCAAGAAGCTAGACAAGAGTGGTTAGCAAAGGGGATTGCAGAGGGAATGGAAAAAGGAAAACAAGAATTAGCGATACAGCTACTGCAAAAAAAGCTTCTCCCGATGGAGCATATTGCCCAATTGATTGGCGTCTCGGCCGACACACTATTAGCATTTGCTGAGAAAGAAGAAACAAATTTTGTTTCATAGGTCTCCCGCAGAGACGCAAAGTTGTCCACCATATTCGCCCTCTAATTCTGAAAAAAGCTCAGGTATCCGATGACGTAGCGCCAAAGGAGGGGATTCTGGATGCATCAAGGTGTCCAGGGAACAGTGGCCGGTCCATCCGGTGGGGCTCCACCAATAGGGTGAGGGGCGCCGCCACTTGAGCCACCACCGCCAGCAGGGCCAACAGGTCTGAGTCTGTTTATCCGAATAAACTCCACTAAATCACCTGCGAGATCATCAAGAGTCTTCTCCGTCCCCATTCCAATCGCACAACCAAGCTTGTCGGGTTCAACGGCAGCCATAGAAACATTTCGAAGACCGTCCACCACGTAGCCCTTAGATACTAAGAATGCCACTAATGTTTTAGAAGTCGGCAGAGCTTCGTTGAATCGTCCTAATTCTTCAGACCTGATAGGGTTCCTTACAGAAGGAGTTGTAGCACAATAGAAGTTGCAGCTCAGCACACCAGCCGTTTCAGCCAATTCAAATTTTTCTCGAGGTAACCCTAAACAAATGGCTAGGTGAGAAAGAATGACTGTGTTCATATGAGCTATCGCATGATAGTGGGCGGCTGCTCCCCCTACTGGACGCCCTGCCCCTCCAAAATTGCTATAGGGAGCTGGTGGAGCAGCAGAAGGAGGTGCTGCAGCCAATCTGGGATCAGCATAGGGGCTGCCATGATGGTGATGCCCCTTCTCATCGGCTGCAGTGAGTAATGCTCGTGCTTGAGCGAGTAATGCCTGCTGTTGTACAAGGGGAAGAAGGTTGCTGATTACGTATTGTAGTGCTAATACTTGCCCTGGATTGGCAAAACTTTCTCCAGCGGGCATGGAAAGGCGGTATATATCAACAGCCTTCCTATCAGCACCTAACTCAGTACTTATATACTCGAGCTTGCTTCCAACAGACTCTAGTTTGACCATCAGGGACCCTATATTTGTCGCCAGAGAGGCTTGAATGTCAGTAGAGGATTTTAATTTAAATGTAATATATTGCTCTGTACGATCAGTTCCTACCTTAAAACCACTTACTAATGCGGCTTTATCACTATCCCCCAATCTCAGAGACAACACATCCAGTAGAGTTTTTAAAACAGAACCCATTAACTTTTGAGCGTTGTTATCTCCAGCAGGCGGTGATTTGCGCTCTGGTGACGCTTTGCGCTCTCCATCAGAGTAGCCGGAAAGTGGTCGTTTGCCTTCTCTTGCGGCAACATGGGGATCAGGCACTGAAGCAGCATGTGTAGGGGGAGGCGCCAAAGCAGTGGGAACAGCGGCGGCACGAGGTGCTCCTTGAGCAGCAGGTGATGCTGGCTTGCGTTCTTCCCCGCCAGCAACACCACCACCTACCCTTGCGGTGGGAGGAGAGGGCGCGCGTTCTTTCGCGTCTGCTGCCCTTTTCTTGCTTGTATAAGCAATACTATTCTTAAAACCATCTACTAAATACTGCACATCGCCTGGCCTATCAAAACTTCTTTTAGGATTACCCTCAGGATCTAGGCGAAAGTTATAAAGACCCTCGAAACCTCCTAAATCCGCTGGAAGAGTGAGAAGGCCATCGTGCGCCAGGCGTTTCTTCAGAGCTTCATAGTTTGGATTGCCTCTAAAGTTCGCGCTAAACACTAACTCATCTCTCTCACATTTCACTATTGTAAGCCCACAGTTTCTTCCTTCCGGGTAATCCAATTCCAGTAGTTCCTGCATAGCCTCTACAAGAGATTTTATTTTCGCTGGTACGGCTTGTGCTGCAGGAGCAAGTGATAGTGGAGCAGACGAAGCAGGTGAATGCATCGAAGGTTGTGGAGCCGATGGTGGTTGTGGTGGAGCAGGTGGAGACACCGCTGCCGCAGCTACTGCTGCTTGTTGAGCCCCCAATGAAACTGAGTCTCGTGGATCAGGAGACGGAGCCCATGGAGCAGGCCAGTCTGGTACGTATGCTGCTGGAAGAGGTGCTGCCGCCGCTCCAAACGAAACTGAGCGCCGTGGATCAAGATCAGGTGGCGCTGATGGAGTAGGGAAGTGTCTTGGTGGAGGTGTTAGCACTACTGCTGGCGCCGGTTGAAGAGCAGGCAGTGGAGGGGGTGAGCGTGCTGGTAGAGGCGGAGGTGCTGCTGCCGCCGCCGCTCCAAACGAAACTGAGTGCCGTGGATCAGGAAACGGAGCTGATGGAGCTGCAAAGTGTGCTGGTGGAGGCGGAGGTGTTACCACTACCGCTGCTGGAGCTGGATTTGAAGGATCTGCTAGTAGCTGAAAATTTATGGGTGGTGGAGATGGTAAGGGTGCTGGACGCGCTAGAATTGGCTGCCCTTCAGCCTCAGGATTCAACGGTGGAGGTGGAGGAGGTGGAGGAGGCGCAGGAAGAGACGATGCTTTGCTTTCTCCTCTGGCAGATGGAACTGCAACAGCAAGTGAGGCTACAGAAGAAGGTGCCAGCGCTCGTCGAACGTCAAATGTAGGTCCTAATAGTATTGGACTTGGACTTGGACTTGGTGGTACATACTGATTCGGCTGACCTTCTTGGGCATCTTCAACATCACCTTCCGCCCCTCTTTGAAAAATGGAAATAATTAGCAAAGATCCATATCTCGCAAGAGCAGGCAGTACAGCCACTACGCCACCAACAATCAATGCGACGAGGCCAAGCTCAAAAAATACACCTGCACTCCCAAGCCCTATGCCAGCTACGGTGAAAAACGCGACTAGCCCGTGTTGCTGCCAGGGCACACGCCGAAAATTTTGCTTAACTCTTCTGAACCACGTGCTTCTTTGTCCTTCATCACCCTCTATGCCCTCTATCAGCGGAGTTCGTTTTCCTTCCATTGTCTAGCCCTCTTCTGGTTATCAGTTTTTTGTTTTGTATGTGTACATGCTAGCTTCTCAGTCTTAAGAAAGTATTAAGGGCGCCTCTTCCGTTTCCGTGAATTCTTGTGTTTCCTTCCAAACTTTCTGATAATGCCCCCCTCTTAAAAACCTGGAAGCTGACACATGTTAATTGGAATACCTAAAGAAATTAAAAAGAGCGAATTCCGTGTTGGAATGTCGCCCAACAGCGTCTATGAACTTGTCGCACATGGTCACAGTGTCATCGTCGAGCGTGGAGCAGGTGATGGGATTGAGTGTCCTGATACACACTATGCCACAGCAGGTGCAGAAATCGTCGAGACAGCTCAAGAAGTATTTGCACGCGCAGAGATGATTGTGAAGGTCAAAGAGCCTCAGGCTCAGGAGTGCGAATGGTTGCGTGAGAACCAAATTCTATTCACGTATCTACATTTGGCGGCCGATGCGGCGCAAACGCATGCGCTCATCAAGTCGGGTTGTATCGCTATTGCTTATGAAACCGTCACCGACAGGCAAGGCGGATTGCCATTGTTGGCTCCAATGAGTGAAGTGGCAGGTCGTCTTTCAATCCAAGTCGGTGCGCACGCTTTAGAAAAAGTGAACGGTGGACGCGGTATCTTGTTAGGTGGCGTGCCCGGTGTGGAGCAAGGTAATGTGTTGGTCATCGGCGGAGGCGTTGTCGGTACCAATGCCGCGCGTATGGCGATGGGTAAAGAAGCCCGCGTCACGGTGCTGGATAAATCACTGCGTCGTTTACAAGAATTAGATTTTCAATTTGGATCCAAAATATCGACCATCTTTGCTACACAAGCGGCTATCGAGCAACAGCTTGCTCACGCGGATCTTGTGATTGGCGCTGTGTTGGTTCCCGGAAGAGCAGCTCCTAAACTTGTGACACGCGAGATGTTGAAGATCATGCATCCGGGTTCTGTGATGGTAGACGTTGCCATTGACCAAGGTGGTTGCTTTGAAACCAGTCGTGCCACAACACACGATAACCCCACCTATATCGAAAGTGGCATTGTGCACTATTGTGTGGCCAATATGCCTGGTGCAGTACCTAGAACATCCGCGTTTGCGCTGAACAACGCCACACTTCCATTTGTATTGGCTCTGGCTAATAGAGGTGCTGAAGCCGCACTGTTGGCTGATCCACATCTCCTGAATGGATTAAATATCTATAGAGGAAAAGTGACCTACGCCGCTGTGTCTGAAAGCTTAGGCTTGAACTACACACCCGCAGTAGATGCGCTAGCGGGCGAGACTTTGGTGGGGTGAAGGGCCGTGTCCGCTCAGGGGCTTTTACTGTGGAGCAGAGCACCTGAGAGGGCACCAGCATCCCCTCCACCGGAGCGAATTGCGTCATCCCGTACCTGAGCTTCTTCGCTCAGGACTACGGGATCCAGTACACTTGGGAGGGTGGATACCGCGATTTTTGCGGCAGACAGGAGGGGGTCTTTAAGTTGGCTTCTGCTTTTTTAATTAGGGCGAAACAACAGCTGTGCTTTCTGCTTCCGACTGTGCTGTTGGTTCTCTCAGAGGCTGCTGTGTTGTCAGAGTGACTGCTGTTGGTGGCGCGGAAGGTGCTGCCGCTGGCACTGAGAGAGCAGCATTCGGAGCTGCAGGTGAAGGGGGCGAAGGGGGTGCAAAGGCTGCAGGATTTGCGGTTGCTGTCAGCCCTTCCCTATTTGCTTCGGCCTGTCTTTGCTCCTTGAACCCCTTATGCACATTGACCAAACCATTCATAATCGTTGCAAACGCAACCGCTAGAAGGGCTACGGCCATTACCGTATGAAAGGTACTGGCCGCAAGTACTACATTACCCAGTGAAGGTATTCCTATCTCCATCGTTGCAGCGCTTGCTATGTTGAGATTAATCACATTGGTAAACACCAGCGCTCCTGTAAGGACAGTAACCCCTACGCCAAACGCAACAATCCACCAACCCCAGTTTATGTGTTTTTGACCGCGGGCATGTTGTCGTCGTCCAGGCGACAATTTATCAATTTCTGCTTCTATTAAAGCAAGAAACGTAGGATTAACTTTGATTTTTTTTCCATGGCCAATAAAGGGAGAGGGTTGTTTTGCCATTACGCTCAAAACAGCCTCTATCAGATAGGTTTGATACGCTGCTATTTCGGGCAGGGCCTCCTCCACATCTTTTTGATTTCCTAAATACCTCAAATAGGGGTCGGTTATTTCTTCTGATACTGGCGTTTTGGCCACATGAATTGCTGAGCTCATAATCACCTGATCTCTAACGGACCAGCCAGAAAAACCATCCTTTATAGCCGCAGCATGAACCCTCGAACGAAACAGCCTGATTTCTCTGCCATTTCGCAACTTTAGCAGCGAAAATGAAGGGTCGTTCACACCTTTCAAAGGAGCATTCGGATCAGAAAGCGCTGCATCCACCACCTCATCCATTTTACAAGGCTTCCCCTTTCTATCTGCCGTTGTCAGAAATCCTGCCTCTAATACACTCTCTTGAATTTCTGCTGAGGTTTTCAGACAAGCATACAGACTCTCCAGCATGGCGATTTGCACCTCAAGCTTAGTGGGTTTTGCGGGAGTTTTAGTTTCGGATGCCATTAGGGGCCTCGTTTTTTAGTTTTTTGGTAACTTATCTAGATGGTAGATAGAAACAAGATAACTTCTAAAATTTTTTGGTTCATAATACTGCTCCTCTAGAAGCCAACCCAAAGACCCCCTCCCGTCTGCCGCAAAAATCGCGGCATCCACCCTCCCAACTGTACTGGATCCCGTAGTCCTGAGCGAAGAAGCTCAGGTACGGGATGACGCAATTCGCTCCGGTGGAGAGGATATCACTAAAGAGCCGCAGCTACCGTCGCATTTGCATCCACCCTTACTGATGAATCCTCTGCAGCTGCTGCAGGTGATGGTGATGGTGCAGCAGGTGGTGGTGCATGTGGCGCGAAAGAGGATGCATGCGTTGGCACGGAAAGAGCTGTAAAGGCGGCCGAATCTGCGGTAGCTTTGGTGTCTTGTGATTGAGCAGCCCCGTTTGCTGCAGCGCTCGGTGCAGGTGAGGCCACTCCCATGCTCGTCGCCAATCCAGATGCAGAGAGTGAATTGGAAGTTTTAGACTCCGCAGCCAAAGCTTTTTCCCGAGCATCAGCAAGCGTGGCAGAATCTGTTGAAACGAGGCTTGCTGGTGCAGATCGAGGTGCCGCAGAAGCCACAGGACGTGTCTCTATTCTACTCAATCTTCTCATGCTCGCAGCTTGCGCCTGCTCATTAACACCCTTAGTTACGCTAATAAAACCACTTGCGATCGTTATAAGCGCAACCGCCAAAAGGGCTACTGCCACTGCAAGACCCACTGGCAATATGAAACCGCCCAACGCAGGTAGCCCTAATAGCCCTATCTTCATCGTCGCAGCGCCTGCAGTGAGGTTAATGACACTTGTAAATACTAGCGCTCCCGTAAGAACAGCAATTCCTACACCAAATCCGACAGCTACCCAACCTCGATTTATGTATTTTTGACCGCGGATATTTTGGGCTTGAGCCATTACAGCTTGGGTTCGGAGCATCGCAGTTTGGGCTTCAGCCATCGCAGTTTGAGCTTGCGCCAACTCCAACTCCTCAATTTTTGTTTGTATTGAATTAAGAAACTCAGGCTTAACTGCAATTCCCTCTCCAGTACCGGTAAAGGGAGAGCGTTGCTCTTTCATTACACTTTGGATGGCTACTACTCCGTATTCTGTATACTCACGCATCTCAACTCTATTGTCGTAGTCATAATTGCCGCCCCGTACCTGCCCTTTCACAAACGCAATACGCTCGTTGCTCATTTCCACTATCTTATCTCTAGCCATATGAACTGCCGAGCCCATAAGTACCTGATCTCTGGTAGACCAGTGAGTAAAATGACCGTCCATAGCTTCGCCATGCATTCTACCAAACAGCCTAATTGCTCTGCCATCCGCCAATGTTTGATTTAAATCCGGAGGAGGGATATCCGGATTTCTAATATATTTACTCCACCAGGTAGATGTAGGTTCAGCAGAAAGTAGTGTATCTACTGCAGCGTCAATTCCAGAGGACTCAGCGTTTTTGCCGGGCTGCTGAATGTTCAGATTTCCCAGATCTTTCACAGCCTTCTGAATTCCAGCTGAAGTTTGCAAAGTAGCATGCAGGCTCTTCAGTACAGCAATCTGAATCTGAAATGCAGTGGGTTTTTTAGGGATCACCTCGCTCGGCTGAACAGGTGAGGAAGCTACAGTTTTAGCTTTTGATGCCATAGCTGATTTTGTTTTCGGCGCCCTGGAGGATGCTGCTTCTGCTCGCTCAGCTACCCGCAATTTCTCAATTTCTTCTTGTATGGCATTAAGAAAGCCCATTCTAGCTTCAATTCGATCCCCATTACCGAAAAAAGGGGAAGGTTTTTTGCCATATACGCCTTCTGGGGCGTCTTCACCATCTGGAACTGGTGGAGCTTTCATTAGGCTGCGAATGACTTGTTCCGCGTAAGTCTTCCGCGTTCTCTCTACGTCACTGTATTCGTGCCCAACTGCCAATCTCTCGCTGTCTAGTGAATCTGCCTTATCATTTTCATCTTGCCTCCTCAGAACAGCAGCTCTATCTTGAAGATCCTTTTGTTTTTCGGATAAAAAACGACGATACGGCTCAGTCATAGTTTGTGTTTGGAGTTCAGCCTTATAAACCGCCCCAGTCATAAGCACCTGGTCTCGGGTAGACCAATCCGCAAAACCACCTTGAAGGGCTGCAGCGTGAAATCTCTCAGCAAAAAATCCAACCTGCTGCCCACCTTCTGGTAGCGCTAGATTTTCTTTTTCAGGAAATTCTCTTTGTCTAGGCAAAAAGTTGGGGTGGGCAGAAAATATGGCATCCACCTCTCGGTCTATTCCACAGACAGGATTAACTTCTCCTTCGGGGGAAGTTCCCACCTTCCAGACATTTTTTTGTTCCCGCACAGCCTCCTGAATTCCTTCTGAAGTTTGCAAAACAGTATACAAATTTTCGAGCACAGCGATCTTGATCTGAAACTCAGTCGGTCTTTTGGGTGGTGGAATTCTGGCTTTGGTTTCTGATGACATGGGTGGCCTCGCACTTTCTAGTCTTATAGATAAATAATGCTTCCATGCATTCTTGTAATTTATCTTAGCAAGTGAAAGTTAAGGCTTTATTAAAAGGCATATCTTGATTAAGGGCACCTCTTGAAATTAACTGCCACTTTGATTGGAGTGCCCCCTTTTTAAAGGACATTGTTGCATAAATCAGATGGCTCCCATGGGTGCCCCCTTTTTAAAGGGGGTCGCTGCGTTTCTTCTTTTTGCAGCGGGGGGATTTAAGAAAAGATCGCTGAAAATCCCTCCTACCCCTTTAAAAAGGGAGGACTCCATAAAATTAGAGAGCAGTGATCCACGAGAAAAACAATTTCAAGAAACACCATCAAGCCTTTTTTTGCCCAACAGTAACCCGTGGATTCTCACCTAAGTCCCGATATGTGCAGCTGTTTTTATAACCTGCCTTTTTCATCTTCTCTCGCACGGCAAGCGCTTGATCAAAGCCATGCTCCAAAAATAACCAGCCGTCTTGTGCAAGATGTTTATGGGCTTGCTCGATAATGATATTCAGCGCCTGAAGACCATCATGTCCTGAGACTAAAGCATGATGGGGCTCGCAAGAAAGTTCGGGAGACAAGAGGTGAGGGTCGCCGAAGGCGATGTAGGGTGGATTACTGATCACAGCGTGTAGTAAGCCTGGAGGTAGAGCTTCACACCAATCTCCTGCATAAAAAGTGACGTTCTTGAGGGAGAGCTTGTCCGCATTACGCCGGGCGACTGCTAGCGTGGCGGGGTAGTTGTCAGTGGCAATGATTTGCCAATGGGGACGTTCTTTGGCAATGGCCAGCGCGATTGCACCGCTGCCTGTGCCAAGATCAGCAACTGTCTGTGGAATATCTGCAGGAAGTGTGTGTAGCACGCGCTCCACGAGCAGCTCCGTGTCAGGTCTGGGTATCAAGGTGTCTTGTGTGACTTCCAAAGAGAGCGACCAGAATTCTTTTTCGCCCAAAATATGTGCGATGGTTTTTCCTTCTAGACGATATTCCAAGAGGCGCAAAAATTGCTGACTTTGTTCTACGGTGAGCATTTGTTCTGGCCACGCGAGCAGAAAACTACGCGGCTTTTTTAAGACATGCGCTAGTAAGATTTCTGCGTCTAGGCGTGGGTTTTCTAAAGGCGCGAGATCTTGGTAAGCAGTGAGAAGAGCATCTTGTAGTGCCCCCTTTTTAAAGGGGGTCGCTGCGCTTTTTCTTTTTGCAGCAGGGGGATTTACAGGCATAGGCTTCAGGCTTAAAGAGAAAAAAATCAACATGCTTTGGGGAGCCATCTGATTTATACAAAAACGCTCCTGTGCGGGGGGGGAGACGGCAGTTCAATGTCCTCCTGACTACGATCCTGATTATGAGGCGAGATAAGCGGCTCTGAGAGTAATCGGGATTGAGATGGCTCTGGAGGTGTCCTTAGGCCATCACTCCCGCGGGCTCTCTCCCTTGGCAGAGATATAGCACCCATAGTGGGTGTTGCGTAGAAGGATTCCAGAGTTGGATTCAAGAATATTTGTCGAGCAGAAATACGTACTAGCTCACAAAAACCCGTTTTAAATCTACAGGTAATAGAGCCCAAAAAGGCAAAAAGAACGTCCCAGACGAATCTACAGATTTTCAAACCGATCAAAGCAATCGCGATTAACACACCTGCCAGATCCCCATGCGTATGTTCTGCTTCGGGTAGTTCTATCATGGGAGATGTGGCAGATTCGATTTTTGCTTCAGCAGGGGTAGGGGGAGGAGGATGTATTCCGTTTCTCTGTGTTCTTGGTAAGTTGTGATTAGTAGGGCTTGGAGCTTCTTTCGCTTCAGCCACACGTGGTGTTGGGGAAAGGGAGGCATTCATGCTGGGTGGAACATAACCAAGCTCAGGCTGTTGTATTTTTTCGTCTTCCTTGTTTTCCTTGTCTTCACCGTCAGTAGTACAAATTTCAAAATATCGAACATCGGTAAGTACCTCAAAACCAGCTTCGATTAATGCAGGCACGGTAGCGGGTATCCTAGGGTCTGTATTGTTTCCAGCGCTTCCTACTCCAATAGCATGTGTGCATAAAACCGCCGCACGCAATACAGGATCAGTGAGTCCCTCAATGGCACGAAAGGGATTGAAAAATCGATAGTTTGCTCCGTCCTTTTGATCGCGGCCTCTCAACTTCTGAAACTTCTTCTTTATCCCAGCACACAGGGCCGAAAACGAGAATTTTTCTACGAGACGTTTAAAACCTTCGAAGGCCTCAAGGGCATGTGTGACATCCCAAATCAATCCGGGAATAAGTGTGAAAATTGCAAGTCCGCCGATAAACACTTTAACCCCGATGTCGCCGAAAGGCAGTATTTGAAGCCCCACATCTACACCTCCGTTTCTCCATGTCCAAGCGATAGCGACCGCTGCGCAGCTCGCTAAGAGGAGGAGAAAGCCGAGCAAGGTGTAGTGCAATATTTTTCTTACGGTGCAGTTGGGAGAAGGAGCGGTTGCTCTGGCGGAGCGTTCAACAGCGAACTTATAGAGGGTCTCTATCATGTTGTTAGACATTATTGCTATGTAACCCAGGCCGCATAAAGCGGCGATGGGCCAACATATGTCCCAACTTATTTGAGCGCCTTTTGCGGCAATATCAAGAGTGTCTAATCCTGATTGTATTGCTGACAGCGTGGCAAATAGAGCGCTACCGCCGATCAACAAGGAGATACCCTGAATGAATCTAACCCCTCCGCGAGAGTGCATGCGCTTGACTTGAGATTCCACCTTAGCTGCCATTCCAGGCAATGTGCGTTTGAGTTCGGCGGAATCTAGATCAGAGCCTACGTTAGATGGCTTCTTCAGTAGTAGGCGGCGAATTTTTTTAAGGTGTTCTTCTCGGAAGATGTTTAAATACGTCTCTAATCTCTTTTTTTCTGCAGCTAATTCGGGAAACTTCCGCTTTCGACCTGTAAAACAACTAGCGATGAAGTCTATGAGCCAGTGAATTGGTTTTTGTCGATCGTATAGCTTGTCTATTTTCTGGTAGCGTTTTCTTGCAAGTTGATACGTTTGATAAGAGTCGTCTTCCACAAATTCTGTTTGATCGAGCACGGCTTCAGAAACAGCCTTGTATAAATAGTCTTTACCCGCGTTACGGATTTTTTGAGCGCCTTGCCTGATGTTAGGTAAAAAAACTCTGTACTCGATCATAATGGCGAATACAGCGAAGAAAATGCTCGATCCGATCGTGGACAAAGGCAGGGGGACATTAAAAGCCATGGCACCTGTGAAACTTAAAAAGGCCAAAGAGGCGGTACTCCCGGCAGCAGCGAGCCACTGCAAACCATAACAAAAGCCATTCCATATCCGCTTGGGGCTGAAGCATTTTTCTTTCGGAAGGTTTTTTTTAACGAAGTTATTTATCTCAACTGAAGTCTTTTTAAAGAGTTCTATATCTTCTGGTGTAAGTTTTTTAGTCATGACTTAGTCTCATAGATTTTTCCTAAATATGAAATAGTTCAAATGAGAACAATTCTCATTTAGGATCGAGACTATAATGCAGACTTTTTTAGATCTCCAGCTTTTTGTTTGATTTTGTAGCTACCCAGGTATCCCACCGCCGTCATCCTCCGGAAAATTTATCTGGTGGATCCAGGCTAGTACGCTGCCTCATTATCGTCATCCCCCGGATAAACCATCCGGAGGATGACGGCGGTGGGGGGACAGCCAAATACGCCCATATATACCTTACATAGTTGTGGCACCTGGGGAGTTACTTAAAAATAAAAGAAAAATGGGTCCCCCGGATAAATCTTCCGGAGGATGACGACGGTAGGAAATCGGCCAAATATGCCTGTTTTTACCTACCACCTGAGGAGTTACGGTTTTTAATGAGGGGCTAATTTTTGAACAACTCCGCCACTTGTTCAGAGTTCAAGCGGTTATAGAGTTGATTAATGATGTCTCGCTCCATTTCATGTTTTAGCACATCTGATTGATTATTGGATTGAGGCAATTGATTGGCGCTTAAAATGAGACTACGTGAAGTAGCAAGATTTTCTGGTCCAAGCAAAATATGACCTTGCGGGTCTACAAGTGCATATCTGACCTGATAGGTCAGTGCAAAAGCGCGACTTTGACTGCTGGGACCCATTGTCGTATTCGTATTCGTTTGAATGGGTTTGTACAGTTTTAAAGTAACCGACGCGACTTGTGCAGTATTTGTCAAAATTACATCGGATGACCGTAACGTTCGGCGCAAACTGGATTCGAGCGAACCATATGGGTTGTCCGCTTCCAGATATAGTCTGTGTAAAGGCTGGGGTAATTCATGATCACCACGCAGCTGGAAGCCGCAAGCGGTCAGCATTAAGAAAATAGCGGCAATGATGGGAGAGAGAAGTTTTTTGCTCATCATGTGTCTAACTCATTTGATCTGAAAGTGCCCCCTTTTTAAAGGGGGTCGCTGTGCCTTTTCTTTTTGCAGCGGGGGGATTTAAAAGAATAGGCTTCAAGCTGGGGAAAAAGGACTGAAAAATCTCCCTTCATTTGAACAAGGCTCTTCCTGTCATCTCTGCAGGTTTGTCTATCCCCATCAGTTCCAACAAAGTGGGTGCGATATCGTATAAAACGCCCTCGGAGGTGGTAGGCAACGCCGGACGACCTACGTAAACGACAGGAACCAAATTGGTGGTGTGTGCTGTGTGGGGTTGATTGGTTGTAGGATCGAACATGCATTCCGCATTGCCGTGGTCTGCAGTGATTAAAGCTTCTCCGCCAACCGATTCGAGCGCTGTGACAATACGCGTCAGACAGGCATCGATAGTTTCAACCGCGTGTATCGTGGCACCTAAAATACCGGTGTGTCCAACCATATCTGGATTAGCAAAATTGCATACGATGAGCGCGTATTCACGACTTTGAATGGCGTTGATTAGCTGGTCCGTTAATGCAACAGCACTCATCTGTGGTTGCAGGTCATAGGTCGCCACTTTGGGTGATGGGACCAAAATACGGTCTTCTCCAGAATACAGTTTCTCTTCTCCTCCATTAAAGAAAAACGTCACATGCGCGTATTTTTCTGTTTCAGCAATGCGTAGTTGTTTATAACCTGCGTCCGCCACACATTTGCCCACGTTGTGCGGTAGAACAATCGGCGGATAAGCCACCTCGGAGGGAATATCCGCCGCGTACTCCGTCAGTGTGATGAAATGAGAAAGCGCGGGTTTGGTCTCGCGTGGAAAATGGTCGAAGTGTGGATCTAGAAAAGCGTGCGTTAGCTGGCGCGCGCGGTCCGAGCGAAAATTCATAAACACAACTGCATCGCCATCGGAAATATGAACAGGATCGCCGATGCGTGTGGGCTGTACAAACTCGTCCGTTTCTCCGCGCGCGTAGGCTTGATCGAGTCCTGCGAGTGCGCTGTCGGCATGTCTTGCACCTTCTCCCACTCGCAAAAAAGCTCCGGGAGAAGGAATATTGAAGATTGCTTCATAAGCCCGCTGCGTGCGCTCCCAACGCTTGTCCCTATCCATCGCGTAATAGCGACCTATCAACGAAGCTATGCGACCACAGTTCAGTAACTGAAACAGCTGCTCCATGGATTCAAGCGAAGGTTTTGCGGATTGAGGAGGTGTATCTCGGCCATCCAAAAAGGCGTGTAAATAAATTTTCTTCAGACCACGGTTTGCTGCCAGCTTGATCATCGCTTGCACGTGTTGTTCATGACTATGAACACCACCTGGAGAGAGCAAACCAAAAATATGCAGAGCGCTATCCTTTTGTACTACGTCATCAACAGCTCGTGTTAACACAGGGTTGTCGTAAAAAGCGCCGGAGGCAATATCCAAATTAATGCGCGTTAAATCCTGCAGTACTTGCTGTCCCGCACCCATATGCAAGTGCCCCACCTCAGAATTTCCCATTTGGCCGTCAGGTAGGCCCACGGCTAAACCGGAGGCTACGGCAAATGTATGTGGAAATTTGAGCCAAAGCTGGTGCCAAAAAGGAGTTTTAGCGGAGGTGATCGCGTTGTATTGCGTATCTTCGCTATAACCCCAACCATCGAGGATGACTAGTACAAGGGGGGAGTGGAGAGGTAATAAAGGCATGGAGACAAATCTCATCTTTTCGAGAATGGAGTCCCCCCTTTTTAAAGGACGTTGTTGCATAAATCAAATGACTCCTCTGAGTGCCTCCTTTTTTTAAGCTCATGGATGATTTATGCAACAGCGCCGAGAGGAAAGAGGAGGATAACAGTATCAAAAGCAAAAACGCAAAAGGCGCATCGGAACATGTCCTCGCGCCTTTTGCGTTTTTGGGCATGAGGCTTTGTATTTCAAAAATCAGGCCACATTGGGGAGTTGTGTTTAGGGTGTCGCACTCTCTGGCTGCGCAACTGCAGTGAATTGATCGCCAGAAGAATTGTCTCCACAACTATGAGCCCCACCGCTACCAACAGAACCACTTGGTCCCGAAAGAAACGTATGTGACCCAGAAGTAGGGGGGGTGGGGGGAAGAGTAGGTGGAACACTGGGAGAGCTAGAACGACGAGAAGCAGCAGCGAGATCCACACCATCAAGATCTTCAGGACCATCAGGACCAGGACTAGGAGCGGGCATCCCATCTCCAGCAGGTAAGAGGGCATATGTTGACCTATCTACGGGAACTGAAGTTGACCTATCTACGGGAACTGAAAACGTTCTGGGTCTGGATGCAGACACTGAAGGGAGAGTGAGAACAGGATCTGAAGCTCTTCTGGCTCGAGGTTTTGGAGCCGGAGCTGACAATTCAAGCGCTGCAGATGCGGCTGCAGGTGCAGAACCACTTGCTGGAGTTTCGTTAACTGAAGGGTCTACAGTAGAAGCAGTGCCTGTTGTCTTTTTGAACACCACTGCACCACTTACAGCAATTATAAATCCCACAGCAAGAAGAGACGAAAAAAGTACAGCCGGATGGGCTTCAAACCCTGAGATTGTGAGCGCCGACATTTTTATAATCCCGGATGTGGGGAGAATGCCAAAGCCCATCAGTGCCCCTACAGCAGCAAGCATCGCTAGGCCAAATATTCCAAGCAGTATGCCCAGCAGCTTCTTGCGGTTATTTGGGGGATTTACAGCGGAAACAGTACCTGTTGCCTTTTTGAACAGCACTACACCACTTACAGCCATGATAAGTGCCACAGCGAGAAGGGGCGAGAAAAGTGCAGCCGGATGGGCTTCAAACCCTGAGACTGTGAGCGCCGACATGTTTATGATTCCGGATGTGGGGAGAATGCCCAAGCCCATTAGTGTCCCTACGGTAGCAAGCATCATTACGCCAAATGCTCCAAGCAGCATGCCCAGTCTGCGCCTGCTACTTCTTCTATCAAGCTCAACTTGGATACTGGCTCTGAGTAAAGCATTGGCTTCAGTTCCAGGTCTGGCAGTAGCATCGGCCTGTGCCCTTTCTTCTGCAGAGAGTGGTTTCAAGCGGTCGATTTCTGCTGTCAACAATTCCAAGAACGCAGGTGCTGCAGCAATTCGGCCATCAGCAGTGCGTGTAAAAGGTGAAATGCCTTTACCCTGAGCAAGCGTCATAAGATCTTTTACTGCCTGAACTCTATAGGCTCTGGCCTTCTTCGTATGATTAGTATGCGCCTGAAGAAGCTCATCAGCTTTTTTATCAAATGGCTTGGCTTCAGCCTGACGCTGATCCTGCGACCTGGTCTCAAAACGCTTCTTGTATGCCAAGGCCGCGGACTGTGCATCCAAGGCTGACCGGGCAATAGTAAGGGCATTGAGGTAACCGCCCCCAACTTGTTGAGACTTTTCCTCAGCGGGTCTTACTAGCGAGCTTATGGCTGCCTGCTCCACTACAGGCAAAGCAGAAGCACCATACTCTTCGGCTTTAAAGGTTCTTACCTGCACTTCGACTTTATGGCCACTAAAAACAAGATTTATATTCCCACTTTCTGCATCGGGGGCTGGAGGGTTAGAAAGTGCTGCCTCAATCTCGGGGGTTATGGAACAGGGAGTTCTCCGCCCCAATTCCCAAACTTCCCCGGTTGCTACCCGTACTTCGATTTTACGACGACCCACAACCAGGATTCTAATCCCATTTGTGAGTGTGATGGGGTTTAGTGTAGGTTTGTCAAGCGCTCTCCGAATTTCATCGGTCATTAGGCAGGCAGTTCTTGGTGTTGTCCGAAATCCTTCCATAGCCATCATTTGGTCATCAATCGCCTTTGGCGTTGCTAAACCCTTAGACAGCTCCTCTAGGAAGGCCAGTCCAATTTCATTCTTAGAAGGCTCAGTCGGTACTGGCGCAGCAGACAACAGAGCCAGCCTAAGCTCATTTTCAGAAAGCTCTGTTAGTGGTCTTGCAGGTGCAGAAGGAACGCTAGATTGTTCAGTGGCCATGAAATGCT
>Ga0206794_1006_pt1 | contig 77820 bp, 69 predicted proteins | sample Alteio_BWOrgCont_70_FD_152877 | JGI IMG/M metagenome (GOLD analysis project Ga0206794, IMG submission 152877) | Enriched cells from forest soil in Barre Woods Harvard Forest LTER site, Petersham, Massachusetts, United States -... | ecosystem: Environmental > Terrestrial > Soil > Temperate forest >...
GTTGCCGGCGGTCGCTTCAATCACCGTGCCTCCCGGCCCCAGCGCGCCACTTCCTTCTGCCGCACGAATCATGCTCAAAGCAACGCGGTCCTTTGTGCTTCCGCCCGGGTTAAGCGATTCCACTTTGATGCAGATCGCAGGGGCCAGTTGCTCGACCGAGCGATGAAGCCGCACCAGCGGGGTACGCCCGATGGCTTCAAGGATGTTGTCTGAAATCCCAATACGTCGGTCAATGGACTGCTTTTGGCTCATGCCTGTTCCTCTGACATTCCTGCTGGTGTTTTGTGGTGTGATCGGCTTCAGTCGCCTGTTACCAGAGAAAGCAGGCGCGTCTGCCCCTCCAGGATTGTCGCTCATCGCCGTTCCAAGTGGCGAGGGCAATGATCGTCCGCCGTTCTGAGACCTGGGAACATGTCCAGCGTATCGCCTCGAGCCGTGCCCGCCTTCTCTTCTTCAGTCGCGGAAACACTTGGTTGCCCGGCATCTGACCGCGCCAGATATACTGACTCTTCTCTGCGGTGCGGTCCGGACCATGCGGAGTGAAACGGTCGATTTCCCTCAAGTCGAAGGCCAGCCAAGGCGATAACACTTCGGAAAACCTAGAGCCAATGCCCACCCGGGTCGAATTGGAGTTGTACTCGAAGGAGGAAGGATGCTGCTCCTATGTGCATTTCTGGTTGGAATAGTTTCGGGATTACGAACCTTTACGGCCCCAGCGGTTGCCAGCTGGTTCGCGCGAAGCGGATCCCTGGCGGTGGCCAGTTCCCCGCTGGCTTTCATGGGCTTCAAGTACACGCCGATTATTCTGACGGTCCTGGCTATCGGCGAGATCATCAATGACAAGTTGCCGAAGACCCCGAGCCGAAAGACACCGCCCCAATTCATCGCCCGACTTCTTAGCGGAGCCCTGACTGGAGCGACAATCGGTGCGGCGGGAGGGTCGCTGTGGCTTGGGATATTCCTTGGAGCAATCGGAGCGGTGTTGGGAACTCTGGGAGGCGCCGCGATGCGTGCCAGACTGGCGGCTGCATTCGGCCGCGATTTTCCAGCCGCTCTGCTGGAAGACGTTATGGCAATCGGTCTGGCGATAGTCTTTTTGTTGAGGGTCCGATGAAGCAGACCTATGACGCAATCGTAGTGGGTGCCGGGCAGGCCGGACCTTCTCAGGCCGTCCGCCTCGCAAGTGCGGGTTGGAAAGTTGCGCTCGTTGAGCGGAAGCTCTTTGGCGGTACCTGCGTCAATACCGGGTGCACGCCAACAAAAGCGATGGTCGCCAGCGCGCATGCCGCTCATCTGGCGCGCCGCGGCCGCGATTTCGGCATTGACGCAGGTGCAGTCGCCGTTGACATGGGAGCCGTCAAAGCCCGCAAGGATGGGATCGTTCTGAAGTCCCGCTCCGGGGTCGAAAAGCGGCTCCGGGGCACGGCGAATTGTACCGTCTTGACCGGAACAGCCGTGTTCGAGTCGTTCCATGTCTTGCGTGTCGATGATGATCTCATTGAAGCGCAGCATATCTTCCTCAACGTGGGCGCGCGCCCCTTGGTGCCTGATATGCCCGGAGTGGATTCTGTCCCCTTCCTGACCAGCACCACCATCCTCGATCTTGAAGCCGTGCCGTCCCACCTGCTCGTCGTTGGGGGCGGATATGTCGGCCTCGAGTTCGCACACATGTTTCGCAGGTTCGGCGCAGAAGTCACGGTTATCGACAAGAACTCCCGCCTCGCTGCGCATGAGGATGCAGACGCTTCAGGCGTAATTCAGGAAATCTTCGCTGCGGAAGGAATTCAGATTCGGACCAACGCGAACTGCATACATCTAGAACATAGCGAGACCGGCGTCGCCGTAGGTCTGGAATGCGATGAGGGCGCTCCGCGCGTCCCCGGATCGCATGTACTGCTGGCGGTAGGGCGAGTTCCCAATACCGACGACCTGAATCTTGGCGCAGCCGGTGTTGCGATGGACCGCGGTGGATATATCCGCGTTGATGATCAATTGCAAAGCAATGTGCCTGGAGTTTTCGCGCTCGGGGACTGCAATGGGCGAGGGGCATTCACGCATACCTCGTATAACGACTACGAGATCGTCGCGGACAATCTGCTCCAGGGCGCCTCGCGCCGGGTGAGCGACCGCATTCCTGCCCACGCTCTCTACATCGATCCCCCCCTGGCCCAGGTGGGCATGACCGAAGCTGAGGTCAGGAAGACGGGCAAGCCCGTTCTGATGGGAATGCGCCAAATGACCCGGGTGAGCCGTGCCATTGAAAAGGGAGAGACCTTCGGGTTCATGAAGATATTTGTCGATGAAGAGTCGCGTCACATTCTAGGTGCGACGGTCTTCGGAACCGGGGGGGACGAGGCGATTCACTGCATTCTGACTGCGATGTATGCACGCCAGCCTGTCTCTCAGCTGGCCCATTCTGTCCACATTCACCCCACTGTCGCCGAGTTGATTCCGACCATCTGCGGAGAGTTGAAGCCGTTGGTCTGAACAGCGTCCGCCTTGGGCACCGTTGGGCGCCATTCAACGGCGCCGATCAAAGTCGGGAGAGCCCTGACCGCCAAAATTTCTAATTCCGACTGGTACATATATCTATAAACGCAACCGTCCAGACTCACCGGAGGAGGGCGTAGCTGCATCCAAAGCTAAAGCCGTTCGGTGTCAGGCCACTGTCCAAAAAAGAGGCCATATCTGATATTCGTAATCAACGCGCGCAGTCAGTCGCTTACCAACAGAACAAGAAATTGTCGAGTCCGTAACGCATTTAACTCCGTCAAGCCTTCTTCCCCTTTTTGGTCTCAGATCAAGTGAAACTGCCTTAGAATTGGCCGGAGAGAGCGCGCTTTGCAGTCAGTCCAGCATGCCGCACTCTGATCTCGAAGCAATTCGTCGGGTTTTGTCGCCAGATCTCGTCAACGGTGCGGCAAAGGGTTTGGCCGTCCTTCTCGGACGAAACCATCCCCAAAAAGAATGCGACCGCCCTCATCGAAGCTTTTCTCCAGGGCCGCACTGGCGATCGGGACGGTGCCGACTGTTGTTCAGCAGAAGCTGAGCATTCCGACATTCGCACGGCCACGATCATTCATCGTGAGGCGGCATCGGTGGGAAATGTAATCTGGACGGATAATCCACCGCCGCGGCGATTTGAGGCGCTGATGTTGCCGTTGTGAAGTTTCACCGCCCTCTCAGCGATGGCAAGCCCAACGCCGAACCCCCCGGTTTGCGGACTCCGTGCGGCATCGACCTTGTAGAACGGGCGAAAAACAGAAGGTAGCTCCGACTCAGGAATTCCCGGACCACGGTCGCTCACTTCCACGACAGACATCCGGTTCTCGTTGTCCCGGTGCAATCGGATTTCCACCTTGGTTCCAGCTTTGGTGTAGCGGACCGCATTACGGACGACGTTCTCGATGGCGCGGTAAAGCAACTCGCGCCGACCGTCGACGAGGCAATCGCACTCGGCCTTAAGATCGACCGACGCGTCCCTCTGTTGTGCCTCGTATGCTGCATCAGGAGTCATCTCCTCGAGAAGTTCCTTTAGGGAAACGTGCTCGAACTGGCCCAGGCTCTCGGCCGCTTCCATGGAGGAAAGAGACAGGAGCTGCCCGATCAGCTGATTCAGCCGTTCGGTTTCGCGTTCGATGCGATCCAGATGTGTATTCATGGTGGAATCGGCATCTTCCCGGGACAGTTCCAGCGCCACGCTCAGTCTGGCCAGCGGAGAGCGAAGCTCATGCGAGACATCGCGTAGCAGGAGTTTCTGCGCATTGACCAATAACTCGAGCCGCTCAGCCATGTGGTTAAAGCTGCGCACAAGCGCGTCGAACTCATCCCCTTTGAAGAACCGGCTTCGGGGCCCAGCCTCTGGTACGCGAGTGCTCAAGTCGCCTCGTGCCAATCGAAGAGCGGCTTCGCGCAGACGAACAACTGGACGAGTGAAGATGAGGACAAGGACAAAAGTGGTGAGCCCTCCGACGGCGATGGCCACAGGCAATTGAGGCGACGCGAAGTGATACAGATCTTCGTACCACGTGTGCTGCTCGCGGTGGATTGGAACAATGGCAATGAAGATGTAGCTCTTTCCGTTGGCGGAGACAGCCGGCGCATTCCAAATCGTGACATTGCCAACTTGGCGGGCTTGGATAACTAAGCTCGCTCCTATCAGCACTTCGCTGGCGGAATGCGTCTGGCCGCAAAGAATCTTTCCCCCGTTGTCCGCAAGAGCAAGATCCTCATGGCGCTGCTCCGCATAAGCGGTGAATCCGCCACAGCCGCCTGCTTCAAATCTGTTTGCCCCCTCTATTGCGTTCGCCGTCAAATTGTTGAACGCCGGGTCCAGAAAGAAGTTAGGGCGAGGATAACGATGGGCAAGGATGAATGCAGTCGAGATTACAAAGATCAGGCTCTGCGCAATCCAGAAGATGATAAATATCTTGAAAAAAAGGCCACGCATCGTGTTAGTTCTCCTGGCTGTCAAATTCACGATCGAGAGCCAGTTGATAGCCGACGCCTCGAATGGTCTTCACTCGGTCCTCTTCTCCGTCGCGCGCCAGCTTTCGCCGCAGCCGGCTTACGTGCATGTCGAGGCTGCGATCGAATGGATCGAATTCGCGGCCGAGAACCGCTTGCGACAGTTCGTCGCGACTTAGCACTTTCCCAGGAAAGCGCATCAGTGCTTCCAGGAGACCGAATTCAATATCGGTAAGCTCCAACTTTTTACCGGCCTTCGATACTTTGCGCGCTGCCATGTCCAATTCGAGATCCTGGACTCGAAGCTGAGTTGCAGGAGTGAGGGCGGTATGATCCTGCCGGCGGAGAACAGCCCGCATACGCGCCAAAAGTTCGCGGGGGTTGAAAGGCTTGGGCAGATAGTCGTCGGCGCCGATCTCCAGCCCCACGATACGATCGACATCTTCTCCGCGGGCGGTCAGGAGCACGACGCTGACGCTCGACTCCTGGCGAATTCGCTTGAGTACGTCGAAGCCGTCCATTCCGGGCAGCATGACGTCGAGCAGAATCAGAGCCCATGGCCGTTGCCGCGCTGCCTCCAGACCGGAATCGCCTCGATGCGCCGTCTTTACGCGAAATCCATGCTTGCTCAGATACTCCGTGAGCATCCCGCAAAGTTCCACATCATCGTCGATCAAAAGTACATCGTCCACGCAACTCTCCGGCTATGAACAGGCTACGACGTCGCTGGACCCGTGAGACAGGAGAAATGTAACAAATGGTAACGGGTCGGTGACAAATCGTTACGTTGCTTTACGCATCGTGACCGCACGCCAGTCCACTTCGCGTTCTCCTGAGAACAGTTCACTCGGGGGTGTATTGGTGATGGCGAAGCGAGCTACTTGGGTCTTCTTGCTTGTGGCAGTTCTATATTCATTGGCCGGCCAGATTCCGGCCGCAGCTGAGGATAAGATCGGTGAGATCCGCGGCGTCTTATCTGACCCAACAGGCGCTGTAATTCCCAGTGCAAAGTTGATGTTGAGCAGCCCGGGCGCCACCTCTCAGACAGCGACGAGCGGCAGGGATGGCAGCTTCCGTTTTACCGCTGTCAAGCCCGGGAAATACTCGCTCGAAATCAACGCCAAGGGGTTTGCCCAAACAGCGATGGACGACATTGAATTGTTGCCTGGACAAGTGCTGCAGCAGAATGTGACGCTGCAACTGCCCGTTGACCAGCAGCAGGTGGAGGTGACCGGTGAAACCACCGGGGTGAGCACCAGCCCTGACAACAACGCCAGCGCGATCGTGATCAAGGGCAAGGATCTCGATGCGCTGTCAGACGATCCCGACGAACTGCAGAGCGAGCTCACGGCACTGGCCGGCCCCTCGACTGGTCCCAATGGTGCACAGATTTTCATTGACGGATTCACAGGCGGGCAGCTTCCACCGAAATCGTCGATACGCGAGATACGCATCAACCAGAATCCTTTCTCGGCGCATTATGACAAACTGGGCTACGGCCGCATTGAAATCCTGACCAAGCCGGGAACAGATAAGATACACGGCAACCTGATGGTGATGGGCAACGACTCAGCCTTCAATTCACTGAACCCATTTGTAAGTGAGGAACCCTCCTACTACACCGCGTTCCTTAATGGCAATATCGGCGGTTCGCTGGGCAAGAAGACATCATGGTTCGGCAGTGCCTTCTACCGCAATAACGCGTCAAATTCCATCATCAACGCGGTTGTTCTCGACCCCAGTGGCGATGTGTACAACTACGCAGCCGCCGTCTCAAATCCCCAATCCAGGCTCGATGTCAGCCCGCGATTTGATTTCCAGCTTGGCGACAAGAACACCCTGACAATGCGGTACATGTTCGATCGCCAGGTGCAGACGAACAGCGGGGTGTCTCAGTTCGCGCTTCAGAGCCAGGCATACAACGTTTCGAATTACGAGAACAGCCTCCAGGCCAGCGACACCCAGATCATCAACGCCAACACTGTGAATGAGACGCGGTTTCAATACATTGGCGTGCGCGACAATCAAATTGCACAAAGCATCGATCCCACTGTCACGGTTCAGGGATCATTTACCGGAGGAGGCAGCAATGCCGGCATCGTGCGCGATAACCAGGACCGTTTTGAACTGGAGAACGACACCACGAAAGCCAAGGGCGCTCATGCAATCGGATTTGGAGTGCGTCTTCGGCTCACTCGCGATACGAATTTTTCAAGCTCCGGCTTCAACGGCAACTACATTTATCCGTCTCTCTCTGCGTACGCGGCCAAGACACCGTCGGAATACGATGTGACTGCCGGTAAGGCAAGTTCGAGCGTCGCAGTCTTCGACGCGGGAGCATTTTTCCAGGACGATTTTAAGCTCCGTCCGAATCTCACGCTGAGTTACGGCCTGCGTTACGAGGCACAAAACGGGATCAGCGATCATAATGACTGGGCGCCCCGAATATCGCTGGCTTGGGCGCCGACCACACTCCCCAAAACGGTAATCCGCGCCGGCTACGGTTGGTTCTATGATCGGTTCAATTCCACCTATATTCTTGACGCTATTCGTCAAAACGGAATCAATCAGCAGCAATACGTAGTGAAGAATCCGTCTTTCTACGAGAATGCGCCGTCAGCCGGCGCGCTATCATCGCTCAGTTCGGTTGCTCCAACTATTTATGAGCTCTCGCCGAACCTGAGGGCTTCACTCAACATGCAGGCAGCGGTCGGCATTGAACACCAGTTCGGCAAAGTCGCCACCGCGGCTGTCACATATGTGAACTCGCGTGGAGTTCACCAATATCTGAGTGATAACGTGAATGCGTTTCTCCCCGGAACTTTCGATGCGGCAACCGGCACAGGCACTCGTCCCAATGGCATTAACGAGAACATCTACCAGTTTCAATCAGGCGGAGTGTACAACCAGAGCCAGCTCGTGCTGAATTACAACGTGAAAGCTAAGCGCGTGTCCCTGTTTGGCTTTTACATGCTCAACTTCGCCAAGGCCGATACGTCCGGCGCCACCTACTTCCCAACGAACCAATTCGACCCGGGAGCGGATTACGGCAGGGCCAACTTTGATGTGCGCAACCGTTTCCTGTTAGGCGGGAACCTGCAAGGTCCGTATGGTGTTTCATTCAGCCCAATGCTCGTGGTGGATTCCGGAACGCCCTTCAACATGACCATCGGGCAAGACTTGAATGGCGACAACCAGTTCAACGATCGTCCCGCATTCGCAACATCAGAAAGCACCGATATACTTCGAACCAGTTACGGAACATTTGATCTTAATCCGTCGGCGAGTGAGGCACGCATCCCATACAACTATGGCGTTGGTCCAGGCCAGTTCAGCATGAACATGCGCATGAGCAAATCGATTGGAATCGGACCAAAAGTGGAGAGCACCGCTTCGAGTGGCGCGTTCGGAGGTCCTGGTGGTGGAGGACCGCCGCCAGGAGGAGGCCCAGGTGGAGGCGGCCCTGGCGGGAGTGGCTCTGCGGGAGGCGGCCTGGGTCCGAACGGTCTCAGCAGCAGTGGTGGGCCCCCGCGGTTTGATCAAGCGGCTGCACGGCGGTACTCGCTGACCTTTGCCGCAATGGCCCGTAACGTCTTCAACAACGTGAACCTTGCACAGCCAGTTGGTGTGCTCGATTCGCCGCTCTTCGGTAAGTCTAACGCGCTTGCGGGGGGCTTTTTCTCCTCTTCCGCTGCGAACCGAAGCATCGACCTGCAGCTGACCTTCAATTTCTAATTGCGACTCGGAGGCTTTTTGAGTAATAGCCTGCAACGTTTTTCTCGACGGGAATTCCTAACCGCGGCCGCTGCCGGCAGTGCAGTACTGCTTGGGCCGGCGTGGTTGAATGCGGCTGATGAGACTGATCCGCGCGTTGCGCGAGTCATGACCGCGACAATCGGCATCGACATGCATAACCATGTCTATCCCGTTGGGACGGAACCGCATCCGTGGCATGGCCCGCAGGGTGGGGCCCCGGGCGGTGCGCCGCAAGGCGGCCAGGCGCCGCGGCCGGAGGAGCAGTCGCAGGCTCCTGAGCTTTTCCTGGCGGAAGAGATCAAACGGTCAGGGCTGACCGCTGTCTGCGCGAGCTATGTGCTGGATTTCGCGAAGAATGACAAGCCTGGCGATGCGCGCAACAACTTCCTTCGCTGGCTCACGGCGATCGACGCGCAGTTGAAGAAGGGGTACATGCACCGCGCACTGAACCTGAAAGATCTCGAGGAAGCGCACGTCCATGGTCAACCCACGATCGTCCAGACGGTGGAAGGGGCACAGTTCATCGAGGGGCGGCTGGACCGAGTGGAGGAGGTATACCAACGCGGCGTGCGGCACCTTCAAGTGCTTCACCAGAATGACGATCTGGTTTCGCCATTAGGCGATGTGATCACGTCGCCCGCTCACCTTGGGGGTCTGACAGCTTTTGGCGCAGAGGTGGTGAAGGAGTGCAACCGCTTAGGAATCCTGGTGGATCTCGCCCACGCCACTCCCGAGACAGTGCTGGGCGCATTGAAGATCGCCACGAAGCCGGTCATTATCTCCCACACGGGCCTCGACAGCCGAACCGGCGCCAACCCCAGGATGGCAGAGATGATGAAGCCACACCTGATCAGCAAGGAACGCGCAAAGGTCGTCGCCGACGCTGGCGGGGTAATCGGCGTATGGACGAAACTGGCTGACTCGCCAAAAGAGTTCGTGGAAAACATCAAAGCAATGGCGGATGCCGTGGGCATCGACCAGGTCGGTATCGGAACCGACTCAGATTTGCTCTCTTCGCGGGTTGGCCAGGGAACTAACAAGGCCTGGCCCGGCCTCACGGAAGGGTTTTTCTACGCGGTTGTCGGCGAGATGCTTCTCCAGGGCTTCACATCTGACGATATCGCCAAAGTCGGCGGCAGAAACTACTGCCGTGTCTTTGGCAAAGCTACAGCTGGACCCGTCTAGAGAAGACAGCAGTCATTTAGGCGTCCTGCAATAACGCAAGTGCGGTTCTGTGGCTCGGCGTATTGACGGACGGGATGGCGGTCGCGCGTGAAGGTAAGTTTGTTCTTGTTGATACCCCGGACAAGATGTAAAGGTCAAACTTATTTATATCAATTACTACCATAATAAACTTGGCTCCTCAGGTAGGACTCGAACCTACAACCCTTCGGTTAACAGAGGAATCGTGAAGCCCGGAAAGCCCATGATTTCAAAGGAGTACGGAGGAGCAAAAGGGACGATTTGGAGCCTTTTCGGCGCGCAATTCGGCGAAGAATTCGGCGAAGTTCTGAAAACTCACAATTCGGCCATCGATACGGCTCGCTTGGCCTAACCGCTTCTGGAAACCTGGTCGTGGACAGAACGATTCGAAGTTGGAGAAGTCGAAAAATTAGCAGGTGAGGCCATTGTTGTCGACCCTTGCCGTGACAGCGAAAAGGAAGGTCGTAACTTACGAAAACAAGCGTCACGGATGGGCTTCTTTTGGCGCTGTAAGGCACGATCGGGAAACCCTTTCACCGAAGCAATTGACCCGGTCATGATGATCGATCCGCCATCGTTGACTCTACGAATCGATTCGTGCGGTATCGGTGTCGATGGGTCAGGGCCTGGGGCTCGCATTCACCTCGGAGGCCCGCGCCAGTGCTTGCGTGTCGACATACTCCCGGACGTTCGTCAATTTGCCATTTCGAACGGCAATGTCGAAGACCCAGTGGTCTTCAAACGTCCTATTCGTCGCTTTGATTTTTCCAGTAGCGAAGCCGACGACCAGAACCCGGTCTCCCTGCGCTATGAACGCAGGGGGCTCTGGGTACGAAGTTTCCACCGTTTCGTTAGCCTTCTAAAGTAAATTCTCCAATCCCGCGTGCCCGCGGTGCGTGCCGGCCAGCGGCCAGTTCTCGCCCGGAATGATCCACTCAATATTTTCGGCAGACAACGCCAGCAAACCTTGCTGATCGCGGCGGCCGAGTGCCGCAAGAAAATTCTTCACTGTCTGGACATTCTTTTCGATGCTCATCGAAACCTCACCTCTCCCCTTACATCGGATCATGTCCGATCTCATCGGACGTTTTGGAATCCTTCTACTAGGGCCAAGTCACGCGGTCGCAGATCGATTACTGCTGCTTCCTGAACAAATCCTGGAAGATGAGCTGACCCCAAGTGCGGCCGCGTGCGTGCACCAGCGCGCCACCTTCGTTGAGCTTCCCCAGCTTGACGGACGCGAATCCGAGTTGTTCGTCGTCGCTCGACAGAAAGACGACCCGGTGGCCGCCCTCGACGATTGGGTCGGTCGCCAGGGTGGCTGCAATCAGGTGATTGAAACCTTTCACCAACTTAGCGCCGGTGAACGACTTCGCAACGAATGCGGAGGACGGGAGACCGTCCAGTTCCTCAGGTGGAACTGGAAACGAGTTCATCGCGTCGATGACCGTCTTGCCTTTCCAACTCGGCAGGGCCTTCGCAATCTCGCGATGTGCTCCGAATGGGACCGCCAAGATGATTGTGTCGGCCCCGAGCGCATTCCGCAGCGACTTGGCGACGACCGTGGGTCCAATCGCCCGAGCCTCCGGTGCCAAGGCCTCGGGCGACCGACGACTCGCGACAGTGACTTCGATGTTCCTACGGGCAAAGGCATGGGCGAGTGCCTGGCCTACCTTTCCGAATCCTACAATTGCGTAGCTCATAATGTTTCTCCGATCTCGTGTGAGAACTAAAGTTCGAGAAGCGACCGCGCCGGGGTCAGACCTGCGCCAGGCCTCCATCGACGGCGAGATCCACGCCGGTGATGAAAGAACTTTCATCGGAGGCGAGGAACGTGACGGCAGCCGCGATTTCCTCAGGCTTGCCCCTGCGACCCATTGGAATCTGTGAGGAAAACTGGGCGGCCGCTTGCTCGGCCTGTTCAGCGGTAAGACCCGTCGTTGTCTCTAAGGCGGGGGTCTCGATTGGCCCGGGGCTCATCGAATTCACGCGGATCTTGCGGTCTTTCAGCTCCATAGTCCAGGCGCGCGCGAAGTTGCGCACAGCCGCCTTACTCGCGGCGTAGGCGCTAAACCCTGGCAGCCCCAACACGTTCGAGACCGAAGAGTTCAGGATAATCGAACCGCCGTCTTTGAAAATTGGAAGGGCCTTCTGTACCGTAAAGAACAGCCCCTTCACGTTAACGTCGAAGGTCTGATCAAAATGTGCCTCAGTAGCCACCGCGAGCGGTGCGATTGTGCCCGCGCCCGCGTTCGCGAAGAGTACGTCGATGTGACCATGTTTCTCTTTCACGACGGCATAGAGCCGGTCCAGATCTTCCAAGCGCGACACGTCGCCCACGACCGTCGTAATGTTTCTCTTGATGAAGGCTGCGGCCTCCTTCAGCTCTTTCTCTCGTCGCCCAGTGATCACGACGTACGCACCCTCTTCCACGAAGCGCTTGGCCGTGGCCAAGCCAATCCCGCTGCTTCCGCCTGTGATCACCGCAATTTTTCCCGCCAAGTTTTGCCCATGGTTATTACTCAAATGTTTTCTCCTTTTTGTTTCTCGTTGTCTTTTTTGCTGAATTTACGGCCAGGCGTAGTGCGTCAGATTTGCGCTAGGCCGCCGTCGACGGCGAGCTCGCTAGCAGTCATGAAGCTGCTGTCGTCCGACGCGAGGAAGGCCGCCGCCGCCCCGATCTCCGCCGGATCGGCCATGCGCTGGAGCGGAGTCATCGCGGCGTAGACCTTCTGGCCCTCTTCGCCTAGCGCTGCCTTCGCGAGTTCGGTCGCCGTCGCCCCGGGCGACAGTACGTTTACCCGGATGCCGGTGCCCTTCAGGTCTTCCGCCCAAGTCCGCGCGAGGTTGCGCACTGCCGCCTTGCTCGCGCTGTAGACGCTCATTGTCGGGGCGCCCGTGGTGCCGGCGCTCGAGCCCGTCAGAATGATCGAACCGCCCTTGCCCATCAGCGGCAGCGCTTTCTGGACTGTGAAGATCGTACCCTTCACATTGGTGTCGAAGGTCTCGTCAATGTGCTCGGTGGTTATCTTGCCGAGCGGAAGCGGGCTTCCCGCCCCGGCATTGGCGAAGACGATGTCGAGGGTTCCGCGCTCGGCCTTCACCGCCACGTAGAGTCTGTCGAGGTCGGCCAGATCGGAGATCGAGCCCTTTACTGCGCGGGCATTGGGCCCGAGGTCGGCCACAGCGGCGTCGAGCTGTGCCTGCCGGCGGCCGAAGATGAACACGATGGCACCCTCCTCGATGAAGCGCTTTGCTGCGGCGCGGCCGATGCCAGTAGCCCCACCGGTGATGACCGCAACCTTACCTTGAAGCTTTCCCATATTTGCTCCCTCCGGAATGTGTGTAGCATTCGGTACACTAAGGTAGATTCTTTGGCGGCGGACGAAGACTGCTCAGGAGTCCAAAATTATTGTCTATTCGTCCAGAAAGAGGGCTCAACTGAGCTGTTTTGCACCTTTTGATTGAGCTGGGACGCGCGGCTCGGGGAAAAGGAGTGTAGGAGTTGTGACGCTGGAAGGAAGGAGAATGTCCATCAATGTTGAGGCTTCTCCCACTTGATGCTGCGCTTGTGCGACAAGCGAAGCTGTGCAGTTTCGTACAGTTCTCACAGAACACTATGGCTTTCAAGAGTAGAGGGAGGCTAAGTTGGACCCGATAACAGACGTCTTCAGAACGATGCACGTAACAGCATTTGGTCTGCACAGGCTCGAAGCCACAGCCCCGTGGGGCGTGAAACAGGAAAATGAAACCGAAGATAAAGTCACGCCTTCCGACAAAAAGATGTCACCCACAGATTTGGCGCACTTCGCCATGCTTTCGCGCGGCAACTGCTGGCTGAGTGTGGAAGGGATTCCGGAGCCGATTCCCCTCACCGGCGGTGATTGCTTTTTGCTGGCCCGGGGGACTTCGATTGTTTTGCGCGACAGCCCGCGAACACGTCCGAGGTGGAGCTTCCGCGAGATCGGGGCCAAGGCCAAAAGCAATGTCGCTCATTATGGAGGTGGTGGCGCACCAACGACAATCGTCTGTGGGTCCTTCAGTTTCGATCGCGCCAGCCTGACGCCGATCACTCAGTTATTGCCGAGCTTCATTCTGATTAAGGCCGATCAGAAAAGCACGCTTGCTCTTCACAACGCAATGCAGGCGCTGGCATCAGAAATGGCAGAACAGGCGCCGGGATCTGAAGTAGTCGCGAGTCGGCTGGCCCAGGTTCTATTTATCCAGGTACTCCGGGCGCAGATCGCGTCGGAACCGGAACGCAACCAGGGATGGCTTCGTGCCGTTTTCGATCCTCAAATCGGCACTGCCCTGACTGCCATTCACGACAGAGTGAATTCACCCTGGACGGTCGAATCCCTGGCCGAAGCGGCGGGCATGTCTCGCTCCGCATTCGCAGCACGTTTTAAAGAGCTACTCGGACAAACACCACTGGAATATGCAACCGAGTGGCGAATGCAGAAGGCGATGCAGTTACTACAACAGCGTGACAAGAAGCTGATAGACGTCGCTCGGTTGGTCGGTTACGAGTCCGACGCTGCGTTCAGTAAGGCGTTCAAGCGAGTTGTCGGGGCCAACCCCGGTGAATACCTCAAACATGGTTTTGAAGGCCACGGTCATGCCGGAATGGCGGAAGATTCTTGAAGCAGAGGGTGCATAGGTCCCCTAAAACTGCCCGCCGAGCGCATTCTTCATATCGACCACCTGTTTGCGCGCATGCAGCGTCTTAATACATAAGAAGCAAAGACGAACGCCATGACGAGAATCGGATCGAATTTGTCCCAGGTACTGCCACCGCGATTCAGTTGTGAATAGAACGCGAGTAAGAGATCGATCGAGAGACCAGCATAAATCCACTCAGTCAATCGAGGCACATTGGGAATCAGAAGGCCCACGCCACCCAGGATGTGGGTCACGCCGATCAGAGGGATGATATAGCGCGGGTATCCGAGCTGCTGATTGGCGATCCGCCATTCGCCGGGATCGTGAATTAGATATAACCTTCCGAAGTACACCCAGATGAGAGCGACGAGGCCGGTTATTACCATCGCGGCTATTTGAGTTGCCCGACCTGCCCGTGCGGGTTTATCGATTGTGTGTTCGGCTTTCATATATAGGTTGGTCCTCTTCTTGCCGGTTAAATGGTTTAAATCGTTCTGCAATAAGTCGGCCATGGCTGAGCAGCAAAGGCAGGAACCGCCGGTCGAACACGAAGCCGCAGTGGCCACGGCTGGCTGTTCCCGCCCCCAGGGCGCTGAAGCTGCTTGCCCCGGACTTACGCCTTGACGGCGTTCTGTGCAGCCGCAAACACGTCGCGTGCGGACGTCGTACCCACTACGTGCTCCGTACCCGCGATTCCGAGGTCCATCCATCCCGCGTTAATGCCCTCAAACATTTCTTCGGCAGGCCCCGTATGGCCCTTCGGGATACCGAACTGCTGGAACGTTTCCGCCCACCCTGCACGCGGGACCGGGAAGGCTTTTACGTCGAGTGTCAGGACTTCACCCAATTGTCCGGCCACTTCATCCGCGCTTACCATCGAACCCATCTCGATGACGCGATGCCCTGACCACGCCGGCCCGGTCAGAAGCGTTGCCACCTCTGCGCCAATGTCGTCGGTCGCGACCATTGTCGATTTCCGGTTTGTAGGATTGTAGAAGACCGGTAGTGTTCCGCCCTGGGCGGCCTGTAAGCCGAAAAGAAGGTTTTCGAAAAAGCCGCCTGCGCGCACACATGCGACCGGAGATGGCAGGCTGCGAAGACCTTGCTCCAGGAGTGATAAGGCCATGATATTCCCCACCCCGCTTGTTCTATGCGCGCCCATCGACGAGAGCGCTACCACCCGCGGGGACACTACCTTGGTCAACGCCTCGACATAGTTCGCAATCACTCCCTTTGCTTCTCTGTAATCAGGCGAGGGTGCCCATACAACAGGCAACATAACAAACGCGCCCTCAACACCTTTGAGAGCCGCCGCTATGGCCGTCGTATCGTTCCAGTCTCCATCCACCAACTCCACGCCCTGTTCTGCCCACTTCGCTGCTTTCTCGCGATTGCGCACAAGTGCTCGCACCTGTTTGCCTTCTTTCAGCAGATGCCGCGCGGTGGCGCCGCCAACTTTTCCAGTAATGCCCATGACTAAATACATATTCGTTTCTCCTTTTGCCTCGTATTTGGCCGCCCGTCCAAATGAGCGACCTGATCATTAGAGGCCCGAAGTAACCAATGGTTGCAAATTAATCAATGGTCATCACACCGATGGTTATAAATCAACAAACGGTCGCAATAATCGTCAAAAGGGACTAAGCTACTGAAGTGACATCCACATCACCAAGTCGCCGGGTAGAGCGCAAGGAAAGGCTGCGCGGCGAAATCCTTGCGGCTGCCAGCAAAATGTTTGCCGATCGCGGCTACGAGGCCGTGACCCTTCGCGAGATCGCTAAAGAGATTGGCTATACGCACGCCGTGATCTATCAGCATTTCCCCGACAAATGGCATATTCTTGCGGAGTTGAGCCGCGAGACGATCGGGCTGATGGTTCAGAACTTCGACGCGATTGCCGCTAAACATCTTTCACCGAGAGAGCGTCTTTTTGCGACTTCACGCGGCTTGATTCAGTTCTGCACTGCCCATCCACAGCAGTTCCGTAACGTCTTCTTTGGGCCTGAGAACCGCGACGGCGTCCGCGCTGGACAATATATCAACGACATTGGCGCGCCGTTGTTCGGACGATTCGTGCAGCTCTTTTTCGATGTTGCTAAGGATGAGGGATTGCCAAATAAGAATGACATAGTGGTAGCTCACACCTGGTGGTTTACGATCTTTGGCCTCGCCACGCTCATGGTCATCCAGGGGGTTGTGCCTGACTTGCCTGACCAGGCTCTCGTGGTAGAGCAAACGATCGCCACGCTTTGGGCGGGCATTAAGGCTGTTCCGCGATTGCCAAAGAGCGCAATTACTAAGCGATCCGGCCGATCCCGTGCCTCAAAGCAATAACCGCTTCTGTCATCCTAAGTTGAAATGATGGCGGGAGCGACGGGACTCGAAACCCGCGGCCTCCTGCGTGACAGGCAGGCGTTCTAACCAGCTGAACTACGCCCCCGCATTCAATCAAATTCCCCACCCTTCCTGTGTGCGCCTTCCATCAGGTTGTACAGGGTTTGCTTACCCTGCGGTGTTGGGTCTGTCGCCGCCACATTTAGCCCGTGGAAGAGAAAGTAAGCGGCCCAGCTGGCGCCGATAACACCTGTGCCCACGACGGCCTCCCTTTGTATCCGATGTCCAGCCAAGATCGCCTCTGTCATTGTTGTCCTCTGCCTATTTTTCTCAGCTCAATGCGAGACCACTTTCCAAAAGTTCGAGGGCCGGCCATCAGGACTCTACCGGTTCACAAGCGGCCGAGATCGCGTTGTAAAGTCGACAGCGAGGTCCGCCATTGTCGTTCTCAGAAAGAGCAGTTGGGTGGGTGCAGAGCAAATTTTAGGATTTGGGATGAACCTTCGAACTTTTCAGCATTTGTACTTGCTTGAGGCAGCCGCGCTCCTTGAGCGCATCGGCGAGCTTCTCAGGAGTATCCGAACCTGCGGCCAGTACCGCAATTAATATCTCTCCCAGCGTCGATCCGGTCTGGTTATCGGAAATAGTTAAGCTGAGACCGTCGCCGACCGGGAAAGTCGCAGAATCGACATCTACGACAGACTGCCCGGCTGCAAAGTCTACGGTCGCAGTTGGAAAGTTTGCCGGGCCTGAGAGACGAATCGTTCTTGCTTTATCAGCACTTGCTCGCCAGAGTTGAAGACGCTCCGAGTCAATCAGACACTGCGTACCCTTCCGATTGATATCGACGTACCAGAGTTTAAGACCTGCTGATTGCGACTCTGGAGCCCGTTGGCCGACAGGCACCTGTCCATAGAGCTTGAGATCGCTTGTCCGAGGGGCTGCTTCGTATAGAGCCGCTAAGGCGGTCAGAGAGACAGCCTGCAAAAAGCGTTTAGGCAGTGATAAAGCCATTATTTCCCCTCGTTGTACGTCCAGCGCCCATACCTCTCCGCGAAGGGTTCGGCAGACAGCCACACCTATCCTCTTAGCTGTTGTCGAGTTGGGTGGCAGAAGTCGCTCGTTATTGCACCACAATGCGTACCCGCGCGAGATTCTCCAATGGCGTCATGTTCGTAGAGCTCTTGTCACCATTGCGTTGTCCATCCCCGCGCAGAGTGATCGCATATTCTCCGGGAGCGGGAAAACTTATCGTGCGTTGAACAGTGAACCCAGCAGTCGGCTTCTCTACGGTTACAGCGTCTTCAAATTTGTAGTCCTTACCGCCCAGATACCAGGCGTACCGCACGATCTTGCCGCCCCCGGGAGGCACATCAAACGTGGCGTTGAGATCGACATTTTGATTGACACCAACCGTTGCGCGCGAACTGCCATTGGCCGTCAGACGGATGACGGGTTGAAGACCGAAACGTGCTTCTGCCTGTTGAGACAGCACCACCTGGTTCTGCGGATCACGCTTGTAGCGTGATGAGGGTGGCGGTGGTACGCCTTGCTCAACCCAGGCGGCCATATCCAGAATCGCTTGATTCAGAATACCGCCAGCCGCAATCAGGATGGTACCCGGCTTGCCCGGTTTCTCGTCGATGTCAGCTCCGTGCGCAGCATTCTCCTGGTAATACAGGCGGAAGATTTTATCTGCTGCTACGGGACCCATCGCCTTCTGGACCTGCTCTGCATAGAAGCTGCCAACATAACCCCACGATGCAGGATCTGAAAGGTTTTCCAGGACAATCGTCTTCACTGTAAGGTGGCCCGTCTGACGACGCCCGCCGGACGCTCCCAGATTCGGAATATACGGTAGCGGAACGGGAGTCTTCGTGCGTTGGACGTACTTGAAGGTCTGATCGGCATTTTTGTACTGGTCATAAGCAGGGTTGCCGTTGTCAAGAACGGAATGACGCGGGTAAAACGCTGCTGCCAGCACGAAACGGTTGGTGATCCGGATCTTTGCGCCGGTCGAGAGGGCGCGAAGCATAGTTTCCTTGTTTTTCTGCGGGTCCAACGTGAATGTATTGTCCTTCAGTTTTCCGGCAAGTGAAAATACGTCGCCTTCGGTAATTCGAGTCCCGTCAGCTGTGTATACGTAGAATTCAACGCCCTCCGACCCAATCGAGCCGAACTTTGGAATGCTGGCCAACGTTACGGACGTTGGTACATTCTGAGCGTCATGCTCGATCGAAGAGACGGTTGTGAAGCCATCGACCAAAGCAGCGGAGAGATACGGAGGCGGCCTGACGCCTTCATACCCAGGCTTCGACCAGAAATCGTCTTCGTAGCTGGGGTCGTAAATGCGGATGACGTTTTGCATGGCCGTAGTCACTCTGACTAAAGGCATGCTTTCGAGAGTCTCGAATCCCCGGCGTGGGAAGCCTGCGCTGAGCACCTCATCAAGGGCGGCGCGCTCTTCGCTGTTCAACCCGGCATAGAGATCAGCGCCGCTGCCAGGAGCTGCGGCCGCCGTAATCGCCTTTCGCTTGGCCTCAGGAATTGCTAACGCTTGGAAACCGTCCCAACAAAAAGTATGCACGTTCAGGCCATCCGTCGCGATTACGATTGGGATGATCCCATCCCAAACTCCAGTGGAGCCTTCGTTGGCACCCATGGATTGCACCGATCCACCGCTCGCGCCCCAGAGATAGCCGTAGATCCGGCCGCTATTGCCATACAACTTATCTGCATAGACCTTGGCAAGCTTCGCCGCAGCGGCGATGACTCGATATCCCGCGCTGGGAGTCCCCGAGATGACACCTACGGTGAAAGCGCCATTTGTGAAGGCGAATTGACTGTCAACGACATTGAGGCTTTCAATGGGCAGCGGGTAGGTCTGCTGAAAGAATCGATTGTGCCAAAACTTCTTCTCCGGAAACCGCCAAACCACGCTGTGGTTTGCTGTGGTGGGACTTCCCTTAATACCGGCGGGAAGTTCGGCCGGTGTCCGCAATGGTGGGAAGTGGCCTTTGACTTCGGTATAGCGGATGGTCGCGCCACCCGGCATGGTGAGCACCTGTTCTTGGGTGCTGTCAATGACCAGCGTCCTGTCATTGAAGTCTGGATCGACGCAAGTGGCGTTCGCCACGATCGGGGGCTCGACTCCTCCAAATTGCGGGCCTCCAACAAATTTGCAGATCTCTGGAGCACCTGGAGCCGAAGGGTTCTCCTGCGCATTGAGCAATGGGCCCTGCGACGCGAAGAACAGAACAGGTCTGCCCAGGTGGTGGACCGGCTTGTCACGCCACTCATCCACATCGATGTAGGGCTCTTTGAACATGGGATCGATGGCGAGAGCCGAGCCAACATTCGACGCCGCGTCATTCTGTTGCGCAGTTGCAGGCGGGGAGTCCGCACCAATCAAGCCGAGAACCAAAATGGAGATCACCATAGAGGCCGCGGGAACACATGACATTTGCTTTCTCATTACTTCTCCATCAGGTTTCGGGTTGCAGTGAGCCTTGTTCGCCATGTAGCAATCACAGAAACTGGTTCAAGTTGGTGCGCGGCTGAATCAATGAGATTTACGAAGCATGAGCTTTTAGAGTGCAGGGCCGGACGCGTAAATACGCAGCCGGCCCAAGGTATCCCAATCAGTCGTCCCGATTAGAACAGAAGCTTCAGCGAGAACTGAAGAATGCGAGGATCACGTGCCGAACTGATCACTCCAAAACCGCTCGGGGAATTCAAATCCGAACCTGGGCCGTAAAGATTGGGATGATTTAGCACGTTAAATGCCTCCGCACGGAACATCAAATGGAGCCGTTCGGTACCCAGGGGGAATGTCTTCATAACGGCTGGATCGATGTGGACCCAACTCGGGGAGCGGAAGCTATTTCGCTGGACATTGCCGTAGGTTCCGGGCGCATTTGCCTGGAAGGCAGCCGCGTTGAGTTTTCCGTTCACATAAACGGGCGCGCGCGTTGGATTCCAGTCGGCTCGGTCGAGCCCGAGTCCCGTTTGTGAGTTATTGGCCGAATCAGTGATGCTGAATGGCTGCCCTGCATCAGCCACCACCAGGCCACTCACGGTCCATGAACCCGCAACGGCGCGCAACAATGTGCCGTTCCCCTTCAGGTCGGGAGAATTCCAAACCATCGTTGTGCGAAAGGTTACATTCTGGTCGAAGTCGCAACGCCCGTATCGGACGCGAGGCAGATATCCCCCATTTGCAACCGAGTTGTCACCCACGCCCGTCGCGCCAAAAGCGCCTGCCGTGCTTGGTGGCGCCGATCCGTCATCCAGACACTTGGACCAGTTGAAGGCCGCGACAAGATCAAGAGCGCCCTTAGCTCGATGGTGGTATGTAGCGTTCAGGCCGTTGTAGTTAGAAGTCGAATTGCTGACCAGGGTCAACAGTTGACTCAAGCCTTCGGAAGCAAATGGCCGGGTGGATCCCGGATGAGCAGAATCGCCGTTATAGACCGGGAGGTTAGAATCGTAGCTCTGCGAGATATGAACTCCTTGAGTGCCCACATACGCAAGTTCCATACTGTCGGAGTTCGAAAACGCGTGCTGCAGTGATAATGTCCACTGATTCACATACGCGGGCCGGAAGTTCCGGTCAATGGCAGAAGGGGAAAACCCAATCTTCTTTGCAACGTCAAAGCTGACATCCGATGGAGGTTGATAGTTCGCGTCATAGAATCCGCCCTCGAACGGATTGGGTAATCCTTGTGACGTCCAAGGGTCATCAATCGATGTGAAACTCACCGGCTGAACTTGGAGAAAGTTCCGAACGAATGGCGGAGCCGAGAATCCTAGCAAGCTGATCAACTGGAACTGGGTGGAATACATGCCCCAACCGGCTCGGAGCGCAGTATTTCCTTTATCGTCGAGCCTGTAAGCAATCCCCAGCCTGGGCTGAATGATTCCATATTTGGAAGGGGTACCGCCAGCAGTGCAACCTTTGTCGCTAGGATAAATCAGGCCTGCCGGCGCATTTGTGAAAACGGTCGATTGCTGACCAGGATCCCAGCAATCGATATGGTTGTTCTCCGGAACGTAAGGAAGGTACGGATCCCAACGCAATCCCCCCGTGAGCGTCATTCGGCTGGTAACGCGGTATTTGTCTTCTGCGTAGACACCAAACAGTTTGCCATTGATCTTCGAGAAGTTACCGTCGGCTTGAAGCCATTCATAGGGGCGGCCAAGAATTAGGTCCGCATAACCGTTGTTGTCGAGTGGACCGTAGCCGGTAAATAGGCTGTTGAGTCCGACGAAAACAAATGCCGGGTTCTGACTCGTGTAGTTCTGCTGGTTCATGCCGATAAATCGGAAATCGGTCCCGAACGACAGTTCATGTTTACGCAACGGGTGCATCACATCCACGCTAAAGTCCCAACTTGTGCGGGGATTTTCAGTGTAGGAGGCCGCAGACGCAAAGAGGCCGCCAAGCGCATAAAACGTTGGTAAAGCGGGGTACACGCCGTCAGTTACGCCGGTGGCACCAAGCTTCGTGAGACTGAGGGCGGCGAGGTCCGAACCTGCGTAGCCCTTGTTATCACCCTTCGTCCATGATCCCCGTGCGTCCACGATCCACGAACCCGCCTTCGAACTCCACGTGTCCCCCAGTGCCATGGTGTCCCAAAAGCCGGAATTGCCGCCCGCGGCCGTCAGCGCATTCTTGCCGCTGGCCGTGTCACTGCTGTCTCTCATCGCATCAGCTGGGGTCGTTGTGTGCTCTGAGAAGTACCGTGCAAACAGCCTGTGCTGTCCGAGGTTGTAGTCGATCTTCGCAATCCACTGCGGGTCATTCGTATCGTTGGGGACGGACGTATTGTAATAAGCGAGGTTACCGCCAAGAGAATAGTTGGGTGGCGGGATGTACTTCATAAGGTTGGTCGTCACCATACTCATTGGGAGTTGTACGATATCGCCGGTGATGAGACTCCTGAACTGTCCTTTCTGCATGTTTTCGGTAGGAGTGACGATCCCAACGTACGCATTAACCAGGGATTGCGCCCGGATCAGTGTTTGCTGATACGAACCGAAAGCAAACAGTTTGTTTTTTAGGATGGGACCACCAGCAGCGAAGCCGAACTGATTACGCTTCAAGGTATCAGGAGTGGTGGCAAAGTAGTTCTCCGCATTGAAGAAGCCGTTCCGGAGGAACTCAAAGACTGATCCGTGGATCTGGTTGGTACCGGATTTGGTGACAATATTGACCGCGCCTCCTGGCGCAGATACGTAGCGGGATCCATAAGATCCGCTCACAACAGAGAATTCCTGTGTCGCATCTGGATTTGGGAAAGGTCCCCCGATGACGTTGAAGGGATCAATATTCCCTGCGCCGTCCAGTGAAAAGTACGTCCCGCCAGGCCTGACACCGTTGGTCGTTGGTGCACTCTCATCGCTGAGGGCTCCCCCTGCCACAGTACTGTTCGGATTTGTGCCCTGGGGATTGAGCGTTGCATCGGTGATTCCGGGAGCCGTGTACATCAGAGCGGCGGGATTACGGCCATTTAAGGGCAAGTTGGACACAACGTTCTCGTCGACAACGGACTGAATAGTGCTATTTGTGCTCTCGACCGCGGGAGCTTCCGCGCTGACAACGACATCTTGAGTCTGAGCGCCCACAGTCATGGACACCTGAATCGTGGCAACCTGCCCTACCGTGAGGACAATCCCCTTCTGCTCATAGCGTGCAAACCCATCCTTGTTGACCCGTACGACGTACGGACCGACAGGGATCGAAGAAATCCTGAACGACCCGTCAGGCCCAGATACTGCCTCAGTCTTGAAATCCGTCTGGGTTTGAACCACGGCCACGTTAGCTCCCGGAATAACGGCTCCCGTATTGTCCTGCACGGTTCCGTTCAAGGATGCGGTTGATACCTGCGCGTGCCCTAATCCCAGGAAAAGTGTCAGCAGGCTGAAAATGAGGATTGCAACGGAATTACCTGGTCGAGGCTGAATCAATCCTCGGAAATCGCTTTTAATCATTTTCCTCTCCTTCTTTTCCTGCTCCCAGGAACAGTCCTGCCCCGCGCCACAACATATCGCGACTATTTGGCACAGTGCGTCATGAAAATTGACTATATGTGTCGCATTGTGCCATTGTCAATGTGTTTTATAAGAAGAATTTCTGAGGGCAATTCGCGGAGGGTGCGAGAATAATCGCTTTTCCTACATAGTCAGCGTGCGGCGCATGTTCGAGACTGGCTCGACGAAGAGCCAGAATCAACTGATTCACATGGTGTTTAGAGATTGTCCAAAAGCGACTTTCCGGGGGTGGGTGATGGCGTCAACTTGAAGGGTCAGGACGGGGGACAGCCGGCCAAAGACACCCGTAGGATGACAGAGGGCGCCGGCACCTGTTCCCTGGCAGGAATGAGTTCTTTTCACCCACAGGGCTTAGAAGCGGGAAATCACTGGGCAACAGAGTGCCGGCGGCGCTTAGCGCCGGAGACCTTCAATTCTGACGTTCCTACGGTACTCAAAGCGGTTGCTTCGGTTGGCTCGTTCAATACGTGAGTGAGCAATGCAAACACGTGGTCTGATGCTTTCGAGCAATCGTCGAAATCACCTCTAAACCAGACCATGAGGGACAGATCTACCACGGTAAGGGTCAGAATCGCCAGCATTCTAGGCCTGAGATCATTCTTAGTTTCATGTCGTGTCCTGGTGGCGAACGCCTCGGCAAGACGATTCTCAACATCAATTCTCCTTGAACTGTGTGCCTGCCTTGCGGAGAGGTTTCGCGCAGTAATGTCTATAATCTGGCGCGTCCTCGGATGAGCTGTCGCAAATTGCAGCCCGGCCATGACTGCGTCGTGCACGACTTGATTAGCGGAAGATTCCGCAGGGCTGGAGGCCACGGCAGAAACGAGCACGTCTCCGTGCTTCACCATGTTGTGGCCGAGCAGGTGATCCTTGGTGGTGAAGTATCGAAAGAAAGACCTCCGCGACACCCCCGCAGCTTGCGCCACGTCGTCGACGGTTGTCTCCTGAAATCCTTTGCGAACAAATAAATCTATTGCAGCTTCGAAAATCCCATCCCGCACGAACTCTTGCTTGCGAGATGTTAATGTTTTTGCCATGTCGATCCCCGAATTTGACGGTTCCTGAGAGTTTTAGAGCCGAGCCAACTATAACACAACGTGCCACTTTTTAGCGCAATAATTGTCCACTATACATTTTTTAGCTCATTATGTTGACAATGGCCCATTGCGCCACTAAACTCAGCTACCAGCTTGTTCTTCTAGCTTTGAAGGGACCGTTTGGGGTGGGTTCATGAAACACAGTCGCATTCTCGCGTTCAGCCTCGTCCTCACACTCGCCAACTTCGACGCTTTCTCTCAACAGATGACGAAGCCGGTATATATGAATTCGGACGCGCCCATCTCCGATCGAGTTAAGGACGTTCTGAACAGGATGACGGTGGAAGAGAAAGTGGCCCAGCTTGAGAGCTTTACCAACAAGCCTGTTGTGCCGGGAATGCATCTCGAAACAGCGGTTGAAGGCGATCATCTGAACGATTCCGTCCTGAAGAAATACTTCGCGAACGGCATGGGCACGTATGCCTTCATGGATGAATTCTCCGGCATGTCGGGAGATGTCCTCTCGGGTGCAGAGCACAGGAACCTTCTTCAAAGTTGGGTAATCAAGAACACGCGGCTTGGCATTCCGATCATGTTCCACGGAGAGGCGCTGCATGGCGCCATGGTGAAAGGGGCAACCTCCTTCCCCGAAGCCGTTGCGTTGGGCAGCACGTGGGACCCCACATTATTGCAACAGATGTTTTCAGCGGTTGCACTAGAGGAGCGAGCATTGGGTAACACGCTAGTTCTCGCTCCGGTATTCGATCTGAGTCGCGACCCGCGCTATGGACGAGTGGAAGAAATGTACTCCGAAGACCCGTATCTTGTCTCCCAGCTGGGTGTGGCAGCGGTGCGGGGCTTGCAGGGTAATGGCGATACGCTGGATGAAAATCATGTGTTCGCCACCGCGAAGCATTTTGTACACGGGCAGCCAGAAAACGGTACCAATGGTGGTCCTAGCGACTATTCCGAGCACACCATGCGCAGTATTTTTCTCTACCCGTTCGAACGTGCGGTCAAGAATGCACACATTGAGGCGGTAATGCCCTCCTACAACGAAACGCTCGGTGGACTTCCATCAAGCGCAAACCCATGGTTGTTGAGGGAAGTGCTCAGAAAAGAATGGGGCTTCAGAGGAATCACCGTCTCGGACTACTCCGCGATCGAGGAACTCAACACAGTACAAGGCATGGCGGCCGACAAAGCGGCGGCGGGAGTTCTTGCCTTTCGATCTGGGGTGGACATGGAATTGCCCGAACCTTCGACCTACCCGAGTCTTGTCGACGCAGTGAAGAACGGCAAGATCTCGGAAGCGGACTTAAACGAGACTGTAGGGCGCGTGCTCAGCGCGAAGTTCAAGGCAGGCCTGTTCGAGAATCCTCTTGTGGACACAAGACGCGCTGGCCGAGAGGTCGCAACTGCCGACCACATTAGGCTGGCACGTAAAGTCGCTGACGAAGCGATCGTGCTGCTGAAGAACGAGGGCCATCTTCTACCGCTCAATCCATCGTCGATCAAGACCTTGGCCGTGATTGGTCCCAATGCCGATAAAGAACGACTTGGGGGCTACTCGGGACTGCCCGCGTCCTATGTCACGGTCCTCGACGGCATAAAAAAGCGAGTCGGAGACGGAACCAACGTGCTGTATGCCGAAGGCTGCAGAATCAGCGAGCCCGACGCTGCGCCCAATTCAAACGAGTACTTGCCCTACGAAGCGCCGTCGTCTGAAAAGGATCTGCAGCTAATCGACCGAGCGGTTGAAACGGCCAGGCATGCAGATGTGGTGATTCTGGTCTTGGGGGGGAACGAGAGCGTATCGCGAGAGGCGACTACGAACGAGTTGAAGGGCGATTCCGATACCCTCGAGTTGCCCGGCCGTCAGGACGAGCTCGTAGACAGGATCGCGAAACTTGGCAAGCCAATGGTGGCGGTTCTTCTCAACGGAAGGGCATATGCGATCGAGCCACTTTCACGGCAAGCTCCCGCCATCCTTGAAGGGTGGTATCTGGGCCAGGAAACTGGAAATGCGCTCGCCGACGTTTTGTTCGGAGATGTCAATCCTTCGGGCCATCTCCCTGTCACGATTGCCAGAAACGTCGGTCAGTTGCCGGTCTTCTACTACAAGATGCCCAAATCCCGATTCGGCTACGTGTTTAGCGATAACTCTCCACTGTACCCCTTCGGTCTCGGGCTAAGCTACACGACCTTCAATATTGGAAAGCCAACGGTGGATCAAGCGACCATTGGACACAATGGCACTGCAAAGGTTTCCGTGACGGTTAGCAACGCCGGGCAGCGCGCCGGCGATCAGGTGATTCAGATGTACGTCCATCATCCGGTCAGCAGCATAGCCCAACCTCAAATCCTATTGCGTGGTTTCAAGCGTGTGCATCTCGCGCCGGGAGAATCGACGACTGTCATCTTCGATGTAGGGGCCGAGCAGTTGTCTATTCTCAATGCGCACATGGATTGGGTCGTGGAGCCTGGTCCCGTGGATCTTTTGGTCGGCGCAAATTCCGCGGAAACAAACATGGTCGAGATTGGAATCACGGAATAGAGTTCTCGGAGCAAGGAGAGTAAGTCGATGCAAAGAAGCACTGAGCGGATCCGAGTGGCAACTCTGGTTGTGATGTTCTGCGCGCTGATAACGGTCACGGATGCTTGGGGACAAGTTCCGACGCATGCTCAGCGGGTTGAACAATGGGGAATTGAGGAAGTCTCTCTTCAATCAGGACATGCCCACACGAACCCCTTCAGCGAGGTCCAACTCCAGGCGCAATTCACGTCAGGGGCAAGGTCGGTTGTTGTCGCTGGATTCTACGACGGTAGACACACATGGCGCATTCGCTTCATGCCTGATCAGCAGGGCGAATGGCAATTTACCACCAAGTCGAACGATCCAGAACTGAATGATCAATCGGGCAACTTCATCGTCGGGCCGCCCTCATCTGGCAATCACGGTCCCGTTCGAGTAGCAAAAACGTTTCACTTCTCCTACTCCGATGGAAAACCATACTTCCTGCTCGGCACAACCCTCTATAACTGGCTGAATCGCGATGAGGCATTGCAGAATGAGACTCTCGAGACTCTGAGTAAAAGCCCTTTCACAAAGGTTCGATTTGGACTCTTCCCCAAATGGTACGAGTTCAACCGGGTCGAGCCCGGGATGTATCCGTACATGGAAACCTCACCGCAGAAATTCGATTTGGATCAATTCAATCCGGAATTCTTCCGACACGTTGAGCGGCGTTTGGCAGATCTGGAGCGCCTCGGAATCGAGGCAGACATTATTCTTTTCCATCCCTACGACCATCTCGGTTTTTCCACCATGGATGCAGATCATGATGACGCCTATATCCGGTACGTAGCCGCGCGTCTGGCAGCATTCCGAAACGTCTGGTGGACCATGGCTAACGAATACGACCTCTTCGATCCGGTGATGATTCCCGGACAGAAAATCAAGGACTGGGATCGCATGTTTCAGGTTCTTGAGAAGAGCGATCCGTATTCCCATCTTCGCGGGATCCACAATTTTGCGACATGGTATGACCATTCCAAGCCATGGGTCACACACGTGATCATTCAGGATGGGATGGGACACCCTGCTCGTCGCCTCGCCGACGCCCGGATTCGATATGGTAAGCCCACTGATGTGGACGAATACGGCTACGAGGGCAACAATGGCCAGGATTGGGGCAATCTTTCCGCCGAAGAGGAAGTGAGCCGCCATTGGGATATCACCATGGCGGGGGGGTATGCCTCGCATGGCGAAACATACGTCCATCCGGGCGGAATCCTCTGGTGGGCTGCAGGTGGAAAACTCGTAGGCGATAGCCCTGCCAGGCTTGGCTTCCTCAAGGCGATCATGATGGACGCGCCTTTTCAGGATCTTGTGCCGGCGCCAGAGATTGTGCAGGGTGGAACGGCGCTTGCCCTGAAGGGCGAGTATTATCTCGTGCGGGTCAAATCTCCCTACATGCGTCCTGGTGAGGCTACTGAAGTGAGTCTTGATGGAGACGAGCCATACAAGGTTGACCTTATCGATCCGTGGCAGATGAAGACCTACGAACTCGGGTACTCACGCGGTGGGGTGCAGGTATTCCAGACCATGGTGACACCCTGCTTGTTTCGATTCACGAAAGCGACAGGAGTCGACCCCAAATTGGTAAGCGCCGATGTGCAATCGTTGCTCGGAAAGTGGATCGGAGATCCTGCAGCGACGAAACCTCCAGCGGCCGTTCCGCTGAAGCTGGCCCCGGAGCACTATTCATCGGAATTCACGATAGGTGAGTTGCTTGACGATCCAAGGACCAGGGCTCTTGTTGTCGAGTATCTCCCGACTCTTCCGCAGAAGGGCTTCATTCGTGTCTTTACTTTAGAACAGCTCTCAAAGCACTCAGGCGGGGAGTATAGCCCGGAGAAGATTTCTGCATTGGGTGAGGCGTTGAAGAAGATTCCAGTACACCAGGAGTGATTCGGCGCGGCCATTCAAGTCGACCACGCGCACGAGTGGCCTATCCAGGTTACGCCACAGCTTGTCTGCCACCTGGATTCACACCATCCCTGAAGGACAAAATAACCTCTACAAGCGGATCAGCGACTCGCACAACTCGTCGAGTACAGCCTGAAGCTGATGTGGAGAAAGCAACTTTGGACGAAAATGGCTCTCAAGATTGGCTGCACTGATGATCGCCCCCAGGATTGCAAGGCGTCGCTCGGCCGCGGTGCGCTGTCCCTTCTCCAATCCTGGGCCGAAAAGCAATTCGGTGAAGTCGCGGTCCGACGAAGTTCCTATCAAATTGTACAGGTGAGTCAACTTCTCTCGCGAGTTAGGGCGGCGAAGAGCATACGGCTTAAATTCCAAAATCAAAATGCCCCACGCCTGATCGGCGGCCTGGGCAGTGAGGAACCTGCGGAAGATTGCCGGGCGCTTGGCGATATTGGATTCGGCTTCAATCGCCTCCGTCACCGCGGAGAACTTCGTCAGCACACGCTGATCCATGAGGGCCAGAAAAAGGTCTTCCTTACTCGCGTAATGCGCGTAGATGGTTTGTTCTTTCCAGATAGGATGGATAGATCGCCGATGCCTCAGAAAACTCATGCGACTTGCTGCGGCGCAGCCGCCTCCATATTTCTTGTCGCCAGTTGCACCTCGAACTTGGCCGGAGGCAGATAGCCTAGCGCTGAGTGAAAACGCTTTTACTCCGCCACGTCACGCCGCTATCACGGCGCGATGCCGGAAGGTTCCCAAAAAGGTCCGAGAAGTTGCCGTGACAGCGAAAAGGAAGGTCGTAACTTACAGAAAACAAGTGTCGCGGATGGCTTCTTTTGGCGCTGTAAGGAACGATCGGGAACCGTTATCGAACCCATATCAAACCCACGACCTCTGCTCTGTGACTGTCTCTCCGATAATGTGGTATCAAGCGGTTACGGGAGTCAGCTGGTAGCCGAGTTGTTTGGCTGTGGCGGCCAGACGTGCGATGCGGTGTTGGCGATAGCGGTTTTCGTATGCGGCTGCACCTTCGTCGACGTATGGCTGACCCCATCGCAGCAGTCGGTAAACAAGAGTAGCCAACTTCCTGGCGGTAGCGAAGACAGCAATATCTCCCCCGCAGCGTTGCGCGATTCTTCGATAGTACGATCCCAAGGCCGTCTGGCTATGGCGTAGGGACAGGGCCGCCATGCGCAAAGCCGCTGCCACACGGGTGCTCGCGCTGTTGCGCTTTTTCTTCTTTACCGGCTTGGCTCCGCTTTGGGGCACACGCGGCGCCAGGGTGACGTGAGAGACGAACTGCTTCTCCGTGGGGAAGCGGCTCAAATCGGGGCCGTATTCGCTAAGCACGACTTCTACTGTTTCCACCCCGACGGCATCGATTTGCGTCATATCGACACCGCTCATCCGGTATAAGGCCTGCCGCTTCGCCTCCTGCCCGCGTTTCTTGATCGCCTTTGCCTTGTTGGTATTCTGCAAAGGCGGTGCCGTTGGTTGGGGAGGTTCGTCTGCTTCCATCTCCCCAAGTCTGCGCAGGATCTCCTGCTCATAAGCCACGATCCGTTCCTGCACCGCGTCGTACATCTTCAGCCCCTGCTGCAAGCTGAATACATGATCTTCCCGCCAGTGTCCGTTCAACTGTTCCGCGATTTCCTGCTCGGTTTTGCTGCAGCGTGCATTGCGGAACTTCGCCAGTTTCTGCGCATCGCGCTCGCCTCCGGCGATGGCACGCAGAATGGCCATCCCCGTTACTCCATCGATGTCAGAAACCGCCCGGTGTACGCGCACGTTCATCTGGTCCAGGCTCTTTTGCATTCGCCGCAACCAGTCCCCACTCTCCGCTACCAAGTTCGCCTTATCCCGCACCAGCGTGCGCAGCATGCACACCGCCTCCTTCGGCCGGAACGAACCGCGCAGCAAGCCGCAGCTGTGCAGCCGTTGAATCCACTCGCAATCTGTCGGATCGGTCTTTTTGTCCCGCCCCGGTACCCTTGCCAGCTGCCGGGTATCCACCAGCAGCACCTGTAACCCCTGTCCTTCTAACACCTCGTGCGGAGCAATCCAATAGACCCCGGTGCTTTCCATCGCCACCGACTCGACCTGCCGGATCTTCAGCCACTCCGCCATGCGTCGCAGCTCTGCGGTCGTTGCCCCAAAGCTGGCTACCTCCCGAGCGCTTCTATCCCGCGTCGCAGCGCACACCCAATGTCGCTCGCTTCCCAAATCGATCCCCGCCACGCTCGCCCGAATGACTGGTAGACCCTCAATCGGCCTTGTACTCCTATCTGACGTCTCCCTTTCCTCTCTCCCCGGCATCGTGACTACCTTTCTGAACACGCCCGCCCAGGTTGGCTATTACTGATTCTGCTCTAGGGGAGAGCCACAAAGGCCTCACCAATGTTCAATGCCTTCCTGGAACCATGCTGCCCTTGCGGCATCGGCACGAATGAGAACAGGGTCGTAGCTGCGGTCGTGCTCTCTGCCACCATACCCTGCCATGGCTGACATTAAAAGTCACAGATTATTCAATCCGGCGCCAGCAGGTGGCCCCGCTGCCCTGTAGACCTCTGCCCCTCCGTCGAGAATCGGGTGGCTCAAATGCTGGCCAGAGCCTCACGGCTCAGGAAGCGTGCTGCAACTCCTTGCCCTTGGTCTCGATTGCGCCGAGCAGGTTTTGCCACGATTCATCGAAGGACTTGGCGCCCTGCGATTGCAGGTCGTCTGCTAGTTTTTCGAGATCAATCCCCGCCTTTCGAAAGGCGTCTAGAACCGTCACGCAGTCTCCTCCATCGCGTGGAAGAGTTCCGGCCAGTTTGCCATGATCAGCAAAGGCCAGAAGAGTCTTCTCAGGTATGGTGTCGATCGTGTTTGGCGCGGCAAGAGCGGCAATATAGAGAACGTCAGAAGCCTTTGGGTCCTTGGTTCCGGTACTGGCAAACAAGAGCCTCTGGGGCCGCGCACCAAAGTTGGCCAAACGCTGCCAGCGATCGGAGGCCAGGATATCGCGATAGGCCTTATAGGTCTGCTGGCCGATGGCGATGCCGAGCTTGTCTCGAAGTTGGTCGGGCACCTTGTCCATCGTTGCGCCGTCCCATCGACTCAGAAAGATTGAGGCTACCGAACGAACATCGGGACTGAGGCCCGCGGCAATACGCCGTTCGAGCCCACGCATGTACGCCTCTGCCGACGCGATGTAGTGCTCGCAAGAAAATAGAAGCGTTACGTTGATAGCCACATCACCTGCGATTGCTTCTTCGATTGCGGGATTTCCTTCCTTCGTTCCCGGAATCTTGATGAAAACGTTCGGACGATTCGCTTTCTTGTGCAATGTAGTCGCTGCGGCCACCGAACCCTTGGTGTCATAGGCTAGAAGAGGCGAGACCTCAAGCGAAACGAAGCCATCATTGCCTGCCGTACGTTCGTGAACTGGGGCGAAAAGGTCTGCGGCACGAGTTAGGTCCTGCAGGGCCAGCTCAAAGAAAAGGTCCTCGCCTGAAAGGCCTGATGACAGCAGGCGGCCAATTTCCGCGTCGTAGGATTTGCTTTTTGAGATGGCGTGCTCAAAGATGGTTGGATTCGACGTAAGCCCAGTGATGGAAAACTCATCGACATAGCGCTTAAGCGTTCCGTTGTCCAGCAAGTCACGCGTAATGTTGTCGAGCCACAAGCTTTGTCCTAGATCATGGAGTTCCTGAGTTGCGTTCATCGCTCCTCCTGCTCACTCCTATTGTCGCCCCGCGCGTTGTCTCCGCCAAAACAAAGCCGCTGACATGAACTCGCATAGCGAGGTCTTTGGAGCATGGACTTTTATCCTGATTGCAGCGAGGAGGGCCAGGTCAGGGGTAATTCGGGACTGGCCAGTCACTCGGGGGGGGTGCTTAGAGCCGTTAGCGGAGCATTCATCCGGGCCTTATGGGACATGGTGAAGAGCTTTCCTTCAGAATGGTCGTTTAAGAGAGGAAAAGGAAAATCCGCTGGCAGACACCCCCCGCGAATGTGATCGCTTTTGACCGGCGCACGTATCCTGCGCGGACTAAACTTCGTCTCAATGGGAGATTCGCATCAGTAGAGAGCGGGCTCTCGCAATTGCGAACTTAGGACCGGACGTGACCGATGGAGGTTTTGCTCAAGAGGGCGTATGAAGAACCTAGCAACGCCGACGGTTTTCGCGTTCTCGTTGACCGTCTGTGGCCACGTGGCAAGAAGAAAGCAGATTTGCGTCTGAACGCCTGGGTGAAGGAGATCGCACCCAGCGCCGAGCTAAGGAAGTGGTTTGATCACGATCCGAAGCGCTGGCTGGAATTCTGCAAGCGGTACAAAGTCGAGTTAAAGAACAAAGAGGCGAAAAAGGCAATTGCCGAAATCGTGCACGCTGCACAGAGGCATTCCGCGATCACTTTGATCTACGCAGCGAAGGATACAGAACACAATGAAGCGGTCGTACTTCGAACTCTCTTCAAAAGGAAGGCGGGAGCATGACAATTCCGCTCGTGGCAGATGATGGCACGATGACGGCAGATCTTGCGCAATTTGACCTGGCACATGAAATGGCCGAGTTCGCGCATCACAAACCGTGGCCCAAAGGAATCCATTCCAAAACTCTTTTCAAAAAGAAGGACTTTCGGGTTGTTCTGATTTGCATGGAAGCTGCCGCCCGAATAGAAGAACATCACGCAGACGGCACAAGCTCGGTCCAAGTGTTAAAGGGCGCGCTCCGTTACAAAACACAAGGGCAAACATACGACTTGCAGGCCGGAAGTCTCCTGACTCTTGGCGCTTCGATCAAGCACGACGTTGAAGCGGTCGTTGACTCAGCCTTTCTGCTCACCATCTCCTGGCCAGACAATCAGGAGTTGCTCGCCATGCCGCATCGTGGCTACGGCACCTAATCCTCGTTCCACGCTGCGATTTTATGGACGTTTCTCGGGAGCCGTTCAATGATTTCGTTCGATGCGGCACACGCTGCCGTTCATTATCCATCTGATCGTCGCTTACGCATCTGGATACGGCCCTCGATCCTCATTGCTCTGGCTGTGCTGGTGGTAGTGCCTGTGCTTGCTGCATGGATAGAGTTTTTCCTTGTGGGGCTCCCTCATATTCCGCCTGTCCCACAGATCCTTCCCAACAATTTCGCCGGCCCGCATGGTTTTCCGGCGTGGGTGCGGTATTGTCACTTTTTTAACTTCCTTGTTGTTACGATGCTGATCCGAAGCGGCCTGTCGATTCTCGCCGATCATCCTCGTCTCTACTTCAACAATCACTGCACCCCGGGTAGCGAGTGGATTCGGTTGACGCCGATCACGGTACCGACTGATCGCATTTGGACCGCGAAGGACGATGCGCGCTACGTTTCGCCATTCGTTGCCACTCCCGGTTACAGACATACCATTGGCCTGGCTCGCTGTTGGCACTTTCTCAACGTCTATGGCTTCATTATCACAGGATTCTTCTTTGTCATCATGCTCTTCGATACCGAGCAATGGCGGCGGCTCGTACCCCAGTCGCCTTTGGTGCTGCTGCAGGCTTGGAATACATGGGTACACTATGCAACATTCCACCTGCCGACCGAGCTCAATGGATTTTACGGCTACAACGCGCTGCAGCAGATCGCCTATTTCTCCGTTGTCTTTGTTTTCGGCCCGACGGCAATCCTCACCGGTATAGCCATGTCGCCGGCAGCGGTTAATCGCTTTCACTGGTACGCAAATCTGTTTGGCGGCAGGCAATCGGCGCGCTCCATTCACTTTCTCACGATGCTCAGTTTCTTTGCCTTCATCGTCGTGCATGTGACGTTAATCGTGATGACCGGCTTTGTTCGCAACATGAATCACATCGTCATGGGCACCGACGATCTGAACCATCGAGGAATGATCCTCGGCTTCGCTGGCATTGGTGTTGTCGTGCTCTCGTGGGTCGCCGCGCATTACATCTCGTGGATATTCCCCCGCATTCTGCAGCATGTGCAGAAGTTCATCACCTACCCATTGATGCTGACTACACTCAACCGCCTTTCTCCGAGCGAGCATTACACCGAGGCGGATATCTCGCCACGTTTTTGGCCTAATGGCAAAATGCCAGAACGTGACGATTGGAAGCTCATGGCCAGGAATGGATTCCTGGACTACAAGCTCAGGGTGAGCGGCCTCGTGGACAACCCTGTCGAGCTTTCTCTCGCGGACATCAAGCGCCTGGCGAAAGCTGAGGAGATCACAATGCACCACTGCATCCAGGGCTGGACCGGCATTGCGAAATGGGGCGGGCTTCCGATGAAGTCCCTGGTTGAACTCGTCCGGCCCAGAGCAAACGCCAAGGTCGTTGCATTCTTTTCCTTTGGTGGCTCGCTCTATGGCGGCGCTTTCTACGATACGCAGAGCCTTGAAAATGTACTCAAGGCCCAATGCCTGCTCGCAACCGAAATGAATGGGAAGCCTCTCACCGAGGTCTATGGGGCGCCGCTGCGCCTACGCGTCGAGAATCAGCTCGGCTACAAGATGGTCAAGTGGATTGAGCGAATTGAATTCATCGAGACGGAAAAGACTGTCGGTCTCGGCGAGGGCGGCAAGAACGAAGACGATGAATACTTCGATCTCCTCCCGAACATCTGATGACCCTCGTGAATGAACATCACGATGAACGCGCCGGGCTCAACAGCTTCGAGCATGTAGCAAAGCTGCTCACGCACATGCGCATGGAATGGCTCCTACTGCACCTTCCGCCCCGCCTGGTATGGGCGGTTTATGTCGGCATAAACGGCTTCATTACTATCGCACTGCTCGCTCTGCTGTCTCTTGTGACCGGCAGCCCATTTGTTTTTCCGTCGCTCGGCCCTACCGCGTATCTCTTCTTCTTTTCCCCTTTGTCGGAATCTTCAAGCCCGCGCAATACCATCTTCGGGCACGCTATCGGGCTCGTCTGCGGCTAGTCTCTCCCGGTCGTTCCTACATGCGTCTACAACCCTTCGGGTGATATCGCAATTCATATCGCGGATGGGTTACCGCGCTTAAATGCAATCGCAGAAAATGAAGGAGTTCGCGACCGAATCGTTGAAGTTTCCCAGTTCAGCGGGAGGGTCTAATTCGGCGAAATTTGGCGAAGTTCGGCGAAGTTCGATGAATATCGAAATGATCGTTCTTCTAAGTAATTGATATTAAATGAGATTGGCTCCTCAGGTAGGACTCGAACCTACAACCCTTCGGTTAACAGCCGAATGCTCTGCCATTGAGCTACTGAGGAGTGTTGGGCGTTAAATTGTTCTATACCAAGGTAGCAGACAGGGCAAATCGCGTCAAAATTCAGTGTAACCCTGACCCCATCGACCACGGGAAAAGCCGCCCCTCGCCCGTCCTTGCCGCTGCAATACCATAGAGAAAGTGGATCTCTCATCCTCGGAGGCTGGCGTGTCACGAATTTCCCGGCTGGATCGCACCGATGTCACCCCGGATATCGCTTCTCTTTTCGACAAAGCGTTTGCGCAGCGCGGAAATGTGCCGAATATGTTTCGCGTCATGGCGCACCGGCCGGAGATTTTCTCCACTATGCAGGCCCACTTTGCCGCCGTCCTCAATACCGGCACAGTCCCGACCAGGCTAAAAGAGTTGATCATCGTCCGTACCAGCCAGTTGAATGAGACTCCCTACTGCCTCGCAAGCCACACCATCCTGGCTCGCAACCTGGGATGGACCGACGACCAGCTTGTGCATCTCGCTGACTGGCCCCATCGCGACGATTTCACTTCGGCCGAGAAGGCTGCCCTTCAGCTCGCCGAGACCGTAACCCGGGATGCCCATGCCCTCAGCGACGAGCAATTCACCGAACTGCGCGGCTTCTACTCTGAAGGCGAAATCGTGGAACTGCTCTGCGCCATCGGCCTCTTCAACTACTTCAACCGCTTCAATAACGCCCTTCACATGGAACCCACCAGGCCGGGCGAGGGCGGCTGCGCTCCCTCGATCCCAGCGGCCTTGGTCAAGTAATTCGAAGCCACGCCAAAACAATCCAAGCTTCACAGGAATTGCATGAAACTGGAATTGCCCGCGCGTTCATTTCGCGCGTATCTCTTTGACTGTGACGGCACCATCGTTGATTCCATGCCGCTGCACTATATCGCATGGAAGAAGGCTCTCGCGGAGTGGAACTGTGTGTTTGAAGAACCGCTCTTCTACGCCTGGGGCGGGCGTCCCGTCACCGAGATTATCGCCGCGCTCAACCACCGGGACGGGTTGAATATGCCCGTCGATGCGGTTGCAAGACGCAAAGAAGATTTCTATCTCGAACTCCTCCCTCAGATCAAAGCCATTCCCGAGGTGGTCGAACATATCGAGGCGAAGTATGGGCACATCCCGTTGGCCGTTGTTTCCGGAAGCCGCCGCGATTCGGTCCTTGGCTCACTCACCGCGCTTCATCTCATTGACAAATTCGATGTACTCGTTTGTGCGGAAGACTACGTTCGCGGCAAGCCGGCGCCCGACTGTTTCCTGGTGGCTGCCGAACGTCTTGGCGTGCCGCCTGAAGACTGCCTCGTCTTTGAAGACACTGACCTGGGCATCGAAGCCGCGACGGCCGCGGGTATGGCTTCCGTGCGCGTGCCTGCACCTCTGGAGCGCGCCTGATACGCCGGACCGCGTCACGGGATTAACCCGTCGCGCAGTGTATAACGGGGGAACCGGCAACGTGCTGCCGGCGTAGCTTAACCGAGGTCGGAATCCGTCATGCCTCTGCCCGCTAATACGACTGCGCCGGTCCAATCGCACAAGGCCGAATCCGCCGGCGAGGAGCCTTGCACCCATCACGCTCTGCTGCTCGTCATCGCAACTGCGATCGCAATCCTTCACCTGGCGACCAACAGCCGCTACGGCTTCCACCGCGATGAGCTGCAATTCCTCAGCGACGCTCGTCACCTCGACTGGGGATTCGTCTCTTACCCGCCGATGACGCCTTTCCTTGAGCACATTGGCCTCAGCCTGTTTGGCCTTTCGCTCGTGGGCCTGCGCCTGTTTTCCGTGATCGCGCAGGCAGCGGTCGTTTATGTGAGCGGACTCATGGCCCGCGATCTCGGCGGCGGCCGCCTGGCCCAGGTCACCGCGGCATTGACAGTTGCGCTGTCGCCGCTGCCGCTCTTTGAAGGTACAGAGTTCCAATACTCCTCATTCGATTTCCTTTGGTGGGTGCTGATCGCCTATTTCACGATCCGCGTGCTCCGAACAGAAGACCCGCGCTGGTGGCTCAGTGTGGGCGCGGCTGTCGGCCTCGGGCTACTCACCAAGTACTCCGTCGTTTTCTTCATCGCCGGGATCCTGGGTGGTCTTGCTCTCACTCGGGCGCGGCGTTATTTCACAAGCGGATGGTTCTGGGCTGGCATCGGAATCGCTTGTCTCATCTTTCTACCCAACTTGATCTGGCTGGCGCGTCACGACTTCATCTCGTACCACTTTCTTCAGCACATCCACGTCCGCGACGTCGATGAGGGGCGTGCCAAGGGCTTTTTCAAAGGCCAATTTCTGCTCAACGTCAACCTCTTTGCAACTCCCTTGTGGCTCGCCGGCATCGTGTTCTACCTGCGCGACCGGCGCTTTAGCATGCTGGCCTGGATGTACCTGTTCCCCCTGGCGCTGTTCTGGATTGCAAAAGGCCGTTTCTACTACCTGTCGCCTGCCTATCCCATGCTGCTGGCCATGGGCGCGGTGGCCGGCGAACGCTGGCTCGCCCGCATGCGGAGACCGGCGCGGCTCGCTATCGAAGCTGTCTTCTTTACCGGGCTGGCCGGTGTCGGCGCCTACGTCTGCACACTCATTATTCCGTTTGCGCCGGGCGGTCCCCTTCGCGATTTCACTCTCAGGAACAACGGCGACCTGCGCGAAGAAATTGGCTGGGATGAACTGGTCAGGACCGTCGCCGGAATCCGCGACTCGCTTCCCCCCGATCAGCAGGCCAGCGTGGGCATCATCGTGGCCAACTATGGCGAACAGGGCGCCATCGAGCTGCTTGGACCGGCATATCACCTGCCCCTGCCCATCAGCATGACCAACTCGGCATGGCTGCGCGGCTATCCCGTTCCACCTCCCCGGACGCTCATTGTCCTTGGATTCCGGGAAGAGCAGGCTAACCACGCCTTTACCAATTGCCGCCTGGCGGGGCATAACGGCAACTCACTCGGCATCAAGAACGAAGAGAGCCTGTACCACCAAAACATCTACGTCTGCGGTCCTCCGCTCAAGAACTGGCCCGACTTCTGGAAGGCATATCAGTCCTTCGGCTGATGCCGAATCGGCGTCAATACAGCAGAACCGCGAACCGGTAAACCGTGAACGAACCCTCCGCGTCACGCGCCGGGCAACTGCCTACCGCTGCCTGCCGGTATTTTCCCGACGACAGGGTCTCAACCAGGCGCGGCGGCAAAACGTCGGTTTCCGCACCCTGCCAGCGCATGACGAACTGCGGAGAATCGGAGCTAATCAGGGTCGGTAGCCCGTGATCCAGGCGGCAGGCGGCCCGCGCGTCCGTGGTATCGCGCCGGATCACCACCCCTTTGTTCCGCAACAATCCGGCCACCCTGCTCTCCAGCTCCGGCAGCGTCAGCGCCGGCACAGCCTTTGCGTAGTCCGCCACCGCAAACAGCACGCCTTGGGCAGCCACCACCGCTACCCCGATGCGATCAATCTCGGGGTTCAGCAGGTTGGCCCGATGGCCCGGCGAGTCGAGCCATCCCTGGTGAATCTGGCTCGGATAGGAGCCTAGGGCGATGTTCTCTTCGATAAGGCTGAAGTGTGCCCCAGCTTCGCCCGCGCGCGCAGAGACGTCCGGCTCGCCCCCGTAGCGATGAGAGATCGGCCCCTCCGCGGCCATCCGCATGCAGTGCTTCATTGCGGCATCGGCCAACGCCTGGTCCCACTGGAGCCTGCCTCGGCCCTGCTGCGACCGCGTTTCGTTCGCCATCGCGAACAGTTGCTCGGCCTTCGCCGGCTGCGGCACACGCTCGCCCGCTTGTGCGTGCAGACTGCGCGAGCCCACCACGGCAAGCCCGAGCAGACACACGACTGCAAACCGGCCCATGTTTAGATCCAGACTCCCCATGCCTCCATTAAACCCGAGCCATCTGCCGGAGTCGCTGTATTCTTTTCCATATTGATGCCGTCTTCCGCCGCAGTCGCCAACCGCATCCGCCGCCAGCCCCTCGCCCTTGTGGGAGTCGTCCTGCTGACGGCTTTTGTACTCGGCGGACTGGGCGCGCCCTGGATCGCACCGCGCAGCCCCGCTGCGATCGATCTTCTCCACCGCCTCGAAAGCCCCTCTTCCGCGCATTGGGCGGGTACAGACGAGCTCGGCCGCGACACGCTTTCTCGACTGTTGTGGGGCGCGCGTCTTTCGCTGACCGTTTCCGTGACCGTGGTCGCAGTTTCGCTGGCTCTCGGCCTCGCGATCGGGGGACTGGCCGGCTATCTCGGTGGCTGGATCGACACCGCTCTCACCACTTTCGCCATGAACACGTTTCTGGCTCTTCCCGGCATTCTTCTGGCCATCGCGTTTGCTGCTTTTCTCGGCCCCGGCTTTTCAAACCTCGTGCTGGCGCTGGCCATCGGCGGATGGGCCGGCTATGCCCGCCTGGTCCGGGCGCAGGTGATGGCCGTACGCGATCGCGAATACGTCGATGCCGCCCGCGCTCTGGGTGCAAGTGGGTTGCGCATCTTCTTCCGCCATATTCTGCCCAACATCCTGCAGCCGATTCTCGTGCAGGCCGCCATCGGCATGGCTGGCGTCATCCTCGCCGAAGCCACGCTCTCATTCCTCGGGCTGGGAATTCCCCCGCCGGCTCCCAGTTGGGGCGCCATGCTCAACGACGCCCGGTCTCACCTCTTCGACTCCCCTCACCTCGTTCTCTTTCCTGCCGTCGCCGTCGCCGGCGCGGTGCTCGGCTTCAACTTTCTCGGCGATGCGCTCCGAGACCAGCTCGACCCCCGCACCCGCCTCGAGATGGGACTATGAAAATCGGCGTGATCAGCGACACCCACAGCCTGCTTCGTCCCGAGGTTCCACCGTTGCTGGCCGGGGTTGACTCCATCCTTCATCTCGGCGATGTCGGAGACGCAAAGATTCTCGCGGCTCTCGGCAAGATCGCGCCGGTCACTGCCGTCCGCGGCAACATCGATAGCGAGGGCGCCTGTGGGCGGCTCCCTGAAACCGAGGTCCTCCTCATCGAGGGCGGATACATCTACCTGCTCCACGATCTGGGTACTCTGCACCTCGACCCGGCGGCAGCGAAGTTCTCCGCCGTTCTCTACGGCCACTCGCACAAGGCAACAATCTGGAGGCACAAGGGCGTGCTCTACTTCAACCCCGGGTCCTGTGGTCCGCGCCGCTTCAACCTCAAAGTGACGATCGGGTACCTTCATGTCGCGGCGGATGGTTCGCTCGAACCCGAAATCGTCGACGTTGCCTGCGACTAGTTTTCTGACGCTGGCGTTTGCACCAATCTGGGGTGCCCCAGGTCTCGATTTTGAGACCTGGGGCACGAACCAGGGACCAATCTAGTGATGAAACCCGGCGCCATCCTGCGATGGCTTGAAGCCGGGCTGCGATATGAACCAGTCGAGATGGCGGCGAATATCGCGAACCAACATCCCCGCCAGGTCGTGGGTGAATCCGTTGCGCACAACAGCGCGCTGGATCACCCTCGGCCGGGCGCCTTGAGCCCCAGCTCGCGCATCGCGATCTGCAGGTCGGCCCACGCTTCTTTCTTCTGGCGCGGATCGCGCAACAGGAATGCGGGATGGTACGTCACGATCAGCTTGGTGCCGCGAAACGAATGGACGCGCCCCCGCAGCCCCGCTAGCGGCTGCCGTTGGCCCAGCAAATACGTGGCCGCTGTCGCCCCCAGCGCCACGATCACTTCCGGTCGCACCACGTCGATCTGCCGAAAGAGAAACGGTGAGCAGGTGTTGGCTTCTTCCGGTTCCGGAGTGCGATTTCCCGGCGGACGGCACTTCACCACGTTGGCGATATACACCTCTTCGCGCGTCAGGCCCATGGCCGTGATCATGTTGTTCAGCAACTGGCCGGCGCGGCCCACGAATGGCAGTCCCTGCGCGTCCTCATCGGCTCCGGGCCCCTCGCCGACAAACATCAGCCGGGCGGTTGGTGAGCCGTCTGCGAACACCAGCCTGTTCCGGCCCTTGTGGAGAGCGCAGCGCGTGCAGTCTCCAATGTCTTCGCGGATCATGCGCAGAGCTGCTGCTTTATCAGCCGGCTTGGTAGCTGCCGAAACGGCGGGCGGGGTGGGAAACGGCGTACGCGGTGGGATGGCTTCGGTCTCCGGAGGATTTGGACTCGTAGAAGTGGGTGCCCCAGGTCTCGCTTCTGAGACCTGGGTAAAGTCATCGAGGTGCGCCAGCAATTCCGGATCGACTGGCCGGCGGTACAACTCGACCATCCCTAGGTCGCGGTAAAAGCGTAGCCGGGCAGCCAGAGCTTCTTTTATTGCTGGATCCGGCGCGGACGGCACTCTGGCTACTCCACGATCAACTGGCGCCGCGACGCAGCCGGCGAAGCAGATTGATTGAGTACGTCATCCTGCGGCGAGTCGCCTTCCAACTCCACCATAACCGGTCTCGGCCTGCGCAGGGAAAGGATCTCATCGAGAATGCGATCCGCAAGTTGACGCTTTGGCATCTCCGGCAGTTCAATCGCGGTCGACAGGGTCAGAAACGTGGCAGCGTTGCGGTCCGCGTCGATTCCGACGTTATCGCCGGCAACGTCGTTCACCACGATCGCGTCGGCGCCCTTGCGCAGCAGTTTGGCGCGGCCGTTTTCCATGCGGTTCTCGGTCTCGGCGGCAAAACCGACGATGAGCTGCCCCGGGCGCCTCTTCCGCACCACCTCTGCCAGGATGTCCTCGGTCGGCGCGAGTTCAAGCGTAAGCGGCCCTGTGCGCTTGAGCTTCTGTTCGGAAACACTCAGGGGGCGATAGTCCGCCACCGCGGCCGCCTTGATCACCAGCGTGGCTTCCATCATGCGCTCAAGCACGGCCTGCCGCATCTCCTCCGCCGTCGTCACCTTGACCAGTTCGCAACGAGCGGACGGGTAAAGCGCCGACGGCCCGCTGATGAGAATCACCTTCGCGCCGCGTGCCTGTGCCGCTTCGGCCAGCGCATATCCCATCTTGCCGCTGGAACGGTTGCCCAGGAAGCGAACCGGATCGAGCGCCTCGCGCGTACCTCCTGCGGTCACCAGTACAACTTCTCCGGCAAGATCGTGGCGCCGTCCAAGCGCGTTGAGCACCGCATCGGCAATCGCCGCCGGCTCGGCCATGCGCCCCGCGCCCACCATTCCGCAGGCCAGGTCGCCTGTGCCTGGCTCAATCACGCGCACACCGCGCTGGCGCAGTATCTCGAGATTTGCTTTGGTCGCCGGGTGCTCCCACATGTTCACGTTCATCGCGGGCGCAACCAGCACCGGCGCGGTCGTCGCCAGGTACATGGTGGTCAGGAAATCGTCGCTGATGCCGTAGGCAAACTTGGCCAGGATGTTGGCAGTGGCCGGAGCAACGACCAACGCCTCAGCCCACTGCGCTTCGCCAATGTGTTCGATTCCACTCTGTTCGGGTGAGGCCTCATACCCGCTGTCCGATTCATCCCACAGGCTGGTAATGACCTTGTGCCCGGACAAGGCAGCAAAGGTGAGAGGCTGCACGAATTTCGCCGCCGCTTCCGTCATCACCACGTGCACTTCGAGCGCCTGGCGCTGCAACTCCCGCACCAGTTCCGCCGCCTTGTACGCGGCGATTCCGCCCGAAACGCCGACCGTGACCCTCATGGCTCGATTGTAGAACAGTGGTCAGTAAACAGTGATCGGTGCAAAACAAACCGAAACTCAGTGACCAGCGAACAGCGAGATTCTGATAACTCGATTTTCAAAAAAAAGGCGTGACTTGGGTCGTGCCGCAGATGGCCTCTGATCACTGACCACTGTCTTTAGCTAATGATGGGCACGCCGCCCTCATCGACCGGAGGCTTGACGACGGGGATGTCCTTCTTGACGTAGGCGATCTTGCCCGCTTCCACTTCTTCCTGCGCGATGCGGCAGGCCTTGGTGGAGTGCGTGGGGATGAGTGCCTGGGAGCCGTTCTGGATCTGCCGGGCCCGGCGCGCTGCCACGAGAACCTTGCGATAGTTGGAATCGAATTTGGTTTCAATCGTCATCTGGATCCTCGTCAAAGTTCAGTTGCTGCTGGCCGCTGGGGTGGATGATCCCAAAAGCCTCGAGCACTGGTTTGAGCCGTTCCTGCGAATTGGACTGGCGGCATGCCGCGGCCACTTCCAGCACGCGGCGAGAACGATAAGCGATCGGCTCGCTGTTGCGATAGTATCGCTCAGCAAGCACGATTGCTTCAAGTTGGGCCACCGCCCGGTCCAGTATGTCGTTGACCAGTATGTAGCTGTAGTCACGATAGTTCTCGATTTCCTTGCTGGCCTCGCTCAGCCGCCGGTACAATTCGGCTTCATTCACCTGGCCCTCGGCGCGGCTGCGATTGCGCAGCCGGGTGCGCAGCACCTTGGGATTGGGGGGCAGTACGAAGATGCTGACCGCCTCCGGCATGGTGCGGCGCACTTGCGCAGCCCCCTGCACATCAATGTCGAGAAGCAGGTCGTGGCCATCCTTGCGCGCATCCTCCAGCGACTTGCGGGCCGTTCCGTAACAGTGCCCGAAGACCTCGGCATGCTCCAGAAACATGCCTTCCTGCACCATGCGGTCAAATTCGGCCCTCGTGGTGAAATAGTATTCACGCCCGTGTTCCTCCGACCCGCGAGGGCCGCGTGTCGTCCACGAAATGGAGAAATCTACACCGCTTACCTGCTTGCGGAGTTCGCTCACCAGCGTGCTTTTGCCCGAGCCCGAAGGCGCCGAAATAATAAAAAGAATTCCCGCCACGTATCTTTCCTTTGAGCCTCTAGCTTCTAGCTTGTTCGTGCTGAATTGGAAATCAAAGGTTCACCGACCACTAGCTAGGAGCTAGAAGCTAGTAGCTGTCTTTTCATTCCACGTTCTGAATCTGTTCGCGAGCCTTCTCGATCTCCGCCTTCATGGCCAGGCCCAGTTCGGTAATGCGCGTTCCCTTCCCGCCCACGCCGCCGGTCTTCGACAGCAGCGTATTGGCCTCGCGGTTCATCTCCTGCAGCAGGAAATCAAGTTTCTTGCCCACTTCGCCGCTGGAGGCCAGCAGTTCGCCGAAGTGGCCAATGTGCGTCGTCATGCGCGCCAGTTCCTCCGCGACGTCGCTGCGATCTACCAGCACCGCCACTTCTTCCAGCAGACGCTGCCGATTGAATTCTGTACCCGTGGCCGTTATCAGCCGCTGCGTCAGCCGCTCCTGGTAGCGCTGCTCGACTTCCGGCCGCAACAGCGCCACGCCTTCCACGGCCTCGGCCAGACGGCCGAGCGAGGCGCGAAGGATGGCCTCGAGCGACTCCCCTTCCCGGGCGCGCATGGTTTTCAATTCGCCCAGCAGGGGCACGATCTGCTGCTGCACGCTCTCCGCCAGCGCGGTGAGATCCTCGTCCCCATTGCCGCGGTTGTCGGTTTGCAGCGCGCCGGGAAGACGGAGAATCGCGTTGAGATCCGGCTGTCCGCTGAGCCCATGCTCATCGCGCGCGGCATTGAAAGCCGCCAGGTAGCCGGTCACGAGGTCGCGATTGTAACCCGCCGTCTGTTGCGCCGTGCGATCGACGGAAAGCATCAGTTCCACATGGCCGCGGACCAGGTGCTCTTTCAGGATGCGGCGCAACTCCATCTCCAGGGCGTCAAGACCAGGAGGCAGGCGCAACTGAACATCGAGGAACCGGTGATTGACGCTCTTGATGGTGAGCGTATAACTGAGCTGGTCCTGATCGCGAACGGGGACGCGCACCTGAACTCGCGCAAACCCAGTCATTGAGTATATGGGCATCTTGCTATTCCTCGGTCTCCCCTGAGAGCGCGGGCTCCAGAAGCTGCACATCGTGTTGAACGGCATCCGGCTCCAGTTGCTGCAGGGCGCGCGATTCAGACCCATCCATGAACTGCAATTGATAAAGCCGTTGATAGGTGGGCGAACTGGCCAGCAGTTCCTCGTGGGAGCCGATAGCGGTGATCCGGCCATCTTCCAGCACCGCGATGCGGTTCGCGCCGCGAATCGTGCCCAGGCGATGGGCAATCACGAGCACCGTGCGGCCCTCCACCAGGTTGGCCAGGGCAGCCTGCACCAGCGACTCGCTCTCGGCATCGAGCGATGAGGTGGCCTCATCGAGGATCAGGATGGGTGCGTTCTTCAAAATCGCGCGCGCAATGGCAATGCGCTGGCGCTCTCCGCCGGAGAGACGGAAACCCTTTTCGCCGATCACCGTATCGTAGCCCTGCGGCATGCGCAGGATGAAATCGTGTGCCAGGGCATTGCGCGCTGCCTGCTCCACCAGTTCGGTTTTGACATCGGGACGACCATAAGCAATGTTATTGCGCACCGTGTCGTTGAATAGAATCGTCTCCTGCGTGACCTGGGCAACCTGTTTGCGGAGCGACGACAGCGTCAAATCGCGAATGTCTTTGTCGTCAAGAAGGATCCGGCCAGAGGTAACATCGAAGAAACGCGGAATCAGGTTGACGAGAGTCGATTTGCCTGCACCGCTGGGCCCGACCAGCGCCATCATTTCCCCAGCCTTTACCTCGAGATCAACATTGTGCAGGATCTGGTGCTCGCCCTCTTCTGTCGAATAAGAGAAACCGACATTATCAAACCGGATCGACGATTTGAAACGATGCAGCGTCCCCGCGTGCACCTTTTCTTTCACATCGTCCTTCACGTCGAGGAATGCAAAGATGGAGGCCGACGCGCCCAGGGCCTGCTGAAAACTGTTGTAGTAATAAGCAAAGCGGCGCACCGGATCGTAGAGTTTGAACAGCGCGATGATGAACGTGATAAAAACCTCGGCCGTCATGCGCCCGTGCTGGATTTCGTTGCGCCCGATCCACAGCAGCAGCGCAATGGCGATGGCCCCGATCGTATCCATCAACGGCGAGCTGATCGACTGAATACGAACGCTGCGCAGGTTGGCCCGGAACAAGCGCTTAGCCGCCTTCTTGAACCGAAGAATCTCCCATAACTCGGTGTTGAAGGCCTTCACAATGCGATTGCCCGTCACCGTCTCATGAAGAATGTTCTGGATCTCGGCCAGTTTGTCCTGACCGGTCCGGGTGCGCGTGCGCACCGACCGGCCGATCCGCCGCGCCGACGTGATCACCACCGGCACAAACAGCAGCAGCGCCCAACTCAGCCGGCCCCCCAACGCAATGACCAATGCCACTGTCGCGATAAACGTAAAGAACTGCTGCAGAAAGTCGCCCAGGACCGAGCTCACAGCCATCTGCACGCGATCCACATCATTGATGAGCGTGGAAAGAATCGTCCCCGTCGGATAGCGATGGAAAAAGCTCGCCGACCGGCGCATGATGGCCTCGTACAGGTGATTGCGTATGTCGGTCACCATGCCGTAGCCGGCGTAGTTGACCAGGTACGTTCCCGCATAGTCGCAGAGGCCCTTGATGATGGTCGACCCGACGAGTGCGACTGCGACCACCGTCCATGCGTTGTGCATCCACAGTGGAACAAAACGGTGGATGTCGAATTGCCATTGCGGGGGAGCGAAGGGGAAGAGCGGCAATGCGCTGGAAGGATTGCTCGGTCGAAGCACCACCCCCAGGATGGGCACGAAGAAGGCCATCCGCAAAGCTTCCAGCAAGCCCACCGCGGCCAGCAACAGCACGCCCGGGAACCAGTGCAGCCAGTACGGCAGCCCGAAGCGCAAAAGCCGGAAGATTTGCCTCATGCAGTGCAGACCGCCTTGGGTTTCGGCAATTCGGCGACGTCTTCCAGGTGGGCGCACGAGTCCATTGAAGTATTGTATCTGCCGATGCCGGAAAAATCCCGCTGCAGCTTTAGCAGTCTATCCTTTGGATAAGCGATTTATCCCTTATGCCGGTCAACTGTCAGTAGGCCTTCAGGTCCATGATGGCCTTCAGGATTGTTTCCGGCTGCGGCAGAATCACATCTTCCAGCACCGGCTGGTAGGCCACGAACGTGTCCATCGAGCCCACGCGTTTGACCGGCGCATCGAGATCCTCGAAAAGCTCGTCGGCGATGCGCGCGGCGATCTCCGCGCCATAACCCCAGCTCAGCATGTCCTCGTGGGCCACGATGACTCGGCTTGTCTTGCGGACCGAGGTGGCAATGGCTTCCCAGTCGTAGGGATTTAATGAGCGCAGATCGAGGATCTCCACATCAACGCCGTGCTGCCGGTGCGCCGTTTGTGCGGCCTGCAAGGCTCGCGTCACCACGGCGCCATAGGTCACCAGTGTCATGTGCTCGCCGGGGCGCACCACGCGCGCCTTCCCGAAGGGGATTGCAAAGTCCGGCCCAGGATAGGGTGCGCGCCCGTACGTCTCGCGATAGAGCCGCTTGTGTTCGAGGAACAGCACCGGATCGTCGCAGCGGATGGCGGTGCGCAGCAGGCCGTTGGCATCCAGAGCGTTGGACGGAAAAACGACGCGCATTCCCGGGGTATGGGTAAAGATGCTCTCTCCGGATTGGGAGTGATAGATCGCGCCTCCGGTCAGATAACCGCCGATGGGCACGCGAATCACCGCCGGCGAAGCCCATGCATCGTTCGAGCGCCACCGCATCACCGGCATCTCGTTGCGGAGCTGATGCATGGCCGGCCAGATGTAATCGAAGAACTGAATCTCCACTACGGGCTTCATGCCGCGCACCGCATAGCCCACCGCGCGCCCCACAATATTTGCTTCCGCGAGCGGCGAGTTGAACACCCGCTCCGATCCGAACTCGGTCTGCAAGCCGGCGGTGAGTTTGAACACCCCGCCCTTTCCCTTGACTTCGTTCAGGGCATGCTCGCGGCTCGCGTCAGCCACGTCTTCGCCGTACACCACAATGCGCGGGTCGCGGCGCATTTCGTCACGCAGGCACGCATTGATCAGGTCAGCCATCGTCCGCGGTGTGGCGCTCTTGCCCGAAGCCGGTTTGCCCGGTTCTGCGCCCTGAGCTTCCTTCTGTTCAGAGTCAAACGCGGCGCTGGTCGGGTCAAGATCCTCGGAGTAGACGTATTTCGTGATGTCCTCGATGCGAGGAAGCGGAGCTTCGAGCGCCCGGTCCGCGGCCTCCGAGGCCTCGTGATCGAGCGACTTCTCTAAAGCGTTGATCTCTTCGGCGCTGAGAATGCTTTCCCGCAGGAGGCGCATCTGCATGCGCGCCAGAGGGTCGCGCATGCCGTCGGCCTCGCGCTCAGCAGCCGACCGGTACAGCTTGTCGTCGTCGGAAAGCGAGTGCGAATAGGGGCGCACGACGTGGCCATGAACAAAAGCCGGGCCAAGGCCCGCGCGGCAATGCTCGGCCGCGGCTTGGAAAGCACGCAGGCATTCCTCGGCATCGGTGCCGTCGATCTCGGCAAAATGGAAGTTGGGGAAATTCGCTACCAGCCGCGAAATATTGCCGCCCGGCGTATTCACCTCGACCGGCACGCTGATCGCGTAGCCATTGTCTTCCACGCAGAAAATCACGGGCAGCTTCTGATTCGAGGCCGTATTGATCGCTTCCCAGAATTCGCCCTGGGAGGTCGAACCCTCTCCCAGGGAGGCAAGAGCCACTTCGTCGCCATGGAACGTGACGTCACGGAATTCGCGGTAATCACCCCGCACCTTTTCGGCGGCCTCGGGGTGGCGGCTGAAGTAGCGGCCGGCTTCCGCGCAACCTACAGCGTGCAGCAGTTGGGTCGTCGTGGAAGAGGAAGTGCTGACGATGTTCAGTTTTCGGCTGCTGAAGTGCATCGGCATCTGCCGGCCGCCGCTGGCGGTATCCGTGCCGGCGCCCACCGCCTGCAGCAACATCTCCGTTGGCGTTACTCCCAGCGCCAGGCACAGCGCCCGATCGCGATAGTAGGGAAAGAACCAGTCATAGCCGGGACGCAGCGCCAAGCCCGCCGCCACCTGCAAGGCCTCGTGGCCTGCGCCGGACACCTGGAAGAAGATCTTCTGTTGCCGCTTGAGCAGTATCTCGCGATCGTCTAGCCGGCGGGAGAGGTACATCAGCCGGTAAATCTCGACCATCTCCTGCGCGCTTAGACTGCCGTTGAAGGCTGCCGTTCCGGCCACGCGGGCGCTGGAAACCGCAGATTCCATGAGCGTGACTCCCTATCGCGGTTCCCGTGTCTCCTCGGGAAAACCAAAAGTGATTGTATCAATCCCGAAAGCGAACCTCTGCCCCTTGAGCATCGATCTTCCGCGTGTTAAATAGCTATTGGTTATCGAAAACCGGAGGACCTTTCAACGTGGGGTATCCTCCGACACTGAAGCTCATCTTCTCTTTGACGCTCCGGGCTAATTTAGCGATTTCCGCCACTTTGCGCAACTGCGCGTCGGTCATGGCCGCAGCATTGGCATCGGATACCTCGGCATTGAGCTCCCGTGCCAACTGGAGCAGCTTCTGGGTATCTGACACCAGCTCCTTCTGCCGCTCGGCATTCAGCAGGCGCATCCGCTTCGGATCCGCGTTCGGATCCGCGCCAAACTGCGAATTCGAATCCGGATAGTTCCGGCCTAACTTGCCGTTGTTGGTCGAAGGAAACTGCGGATAGGGCGATTGGCCAGCCACTGGCATTGCCAGAATCAACACCAACCCAAAGGCAAAGCGGATCGCTCGCCGCTCCCGGCCGGCGTGAACCTTTCTGCGAATTTGAGGCTGTTCATCCACCGCCATCATCTCTCTCAAAAACGAAGCCGGCCTTCCGGGCCATTCGCCGGATCAGTTCGCGGCCGTGGTCAATTTCATCTTCTCCTTCACACTGTGCGCCAGCTTCTCGATTTCTTCGGCCTTACGAATTACACCCAGGGAGAGCGTATCCTTGCTGGTCTTGTCGACCTCGGCTTTGAGATCGCTTGCCAGTTTCAGCAGGCGGGCACTGTCGTCCGTGATCTGACGCTTGCGCTCGATGCTGGCCGCATCGACGTTCTTGTCTTTCCCTTGCTGGTCGTGCATGGCCATTTGCGCGTTGGCATCCGGCGGCCGATTCGCCTCAGGCAACGGCTTGTCCGGAGTGCTGGACGGCTCTTGTGGCGGCGGCGATTGTGAACTGACCTCGTACGCGGTCGCCAGCATGGCAAGCGCAAATACACATACAAACCCGCGGGCCCAGGGCATAATCCTGACGTGCCAACGGGAACACCCCGGGGCAGCCCGGTCATCTCGATTTCGGAGGCTTCGGAGCAGCATGGGAACTCTCCTTGGGTGAGTCGGTTGGGTCGGTTATCGTCATTCGTATTGCATCTCCGCGTTTACCCTGCAGCCGCCGTCAGTTTCATCTTTTCTTTCACAGTATGCGCCAATTTTTCGATACTTTCCGCCTTGCGAACGGCCGAAGACGGCGGCGCCCCGTTCCCGGCCTTTTCCATTTCGGCGTCGAGTTCTGCAGCCAGTTGGAGCAGAAGCGCTGAGTCCTGCTCCAACTGGCGCTTGCGTTCGGCATTTGCCGCTGCATAACGCTGCGTCTGGGCGCGTTTTGATTCTCTCGCCAACTGCATATGCGCGTCGGGCTGTGGATTGGCGGGGTTCGGGGCAGTGGCCTTGTCGGGCCAGAACCCGGGCGGTCGCGACGGGTCCTGGGCCGGACACCACGCAGTAATCAGGATCGCAACCCAGGCGCCCGCGCGGACCATTCCGGCATGATGCGCGATCCAGCCTTGGCTCGATGGGCTGAGTGAGTCCGGAATCATCAGGCACCGCATCGATCAATCTCCTCGAACCCGACTACATGGCCTGAACAACCAATCGCGCCGGTTAGGCGCAGGCGAGCCCAACGCGATCAGTTCGGTCCCACGGTAAGTTGCATCCGCTCTTTCACCAGGCGGGCCAGTTTCTCGATCGTTTCCGCCTTGTGCACTGCGTTTTCCGAGAGCGGGGTGGAACCGTTATTGTCAACCTCAGCCTTCAAAGCAATCGCCATCGTCTCGAGCATTTCGGTTGCCTCCGTCATCTGCCGCAGACGCTCGGCATTGGCCGCATCAAAGTTCTGCCGCTTCGACTTCTTTTCTCGCAACTCCATTTGTTGGTTCGCGTCCAAAGGCCGGTTGGCTGCGGGAAGAAGGAGGGGGTGGGGCGGAGGTGACTGAGCCGGAGTCTGGGCGAAGCTCAGCAGAGTTACCGTAGCGAGGATGGCTGATCCGGCTAAGGTCGTTGCAAGAATCCAAGTGCGCTTGCGCGCCCAGCCAGGTTGTTCGGATTCAGAGCCCCGTGACGATTTGAATCGCATCGTGACCTCCTCAGAGAGCGGCTTGTATGTGCGTCAAGCAATGGCAGGTCTGCAGGTCCTTCACCCGGTTTCCGAACCGAGGCCGGCCAGCGGCTAGATCGTGTGCCCGGAAACCAGCCGCATCGCCTCGATCTACGAGACTGTACCCTTTCACTGCGCTCGGTCGTAGAGAAATCCGCGGCAACGGTAATCTTTGCTTTACGTCTCCACGCAGGCGGTGCCGGCAGGTCTGCCCGCTCCTTTGCCTGCCAACGCCGTGTAGGTGAATTCTACCCCCACCCCGGTAATCCAGTCTTGTTTCAAAGCAAGGACCTGCAAAATCCTCATTGCCCGGACGCCCTCAACCGAAATCGCCGGCCCGGACTCTGCAAATATAGATAGATAAAGAGGTGGATCGGGATGTATACATTCATTCTCGTTGCATTACGTACCGGAATCTTTGCCGAAGGTCGCTTCATGGGCAAGTTGCTCGATGAATGGATCTTCGATATTCAGGAGTTCGTCCGCACCAAGCTTCCCCGTCTCATTGTGCTGGCGATCGTCGCTTTCATCCTCAGCCGTATCCTGCGCTTATTGACCGACCGTGTCGTCAGGCTAGCGGAGCATCACGCCGCCGGCGTTACCCGGGTTTCCCAGATCAGGACTTTGGCAGGTGTCATTCGCACAACCGGATTGACCATCGTTTTCTCCATCGTTGGCCTGCAATTCCTGGCAGCCATGGGGGCAAACCTGGCACCGCTGCTGACTTCGGCAGGAATCGCCGGAGTGGCCATTGGGTTGGCGGCACAGAATCTTGTCAAGGACATGCTCAATGGAACTCTGATCCTGCTCGAAGCCCAATTCAGTGTGGGCGACGTGGTGACCATCGCCGGCGTCACCGGCACCGTCGAAACCATGACCCTGCGTAAAACCACCGTTCGCGGCGGGGACGGAACCCTGTACGTCGTGCCGAACTCGCAGATCACCACCGTGGCCAACCAAAGCGCCGACTTTTCCGTCGCCACCATCCCCATCAGCGTGGATTTTTCCGCCGACCCCAACAAGGTAATCGAGATTCTCCGCTCCACTGCGACCGACGTTCGGAACAGTCCCGAGTTCAAAGACCTGTTCGTGGCCGACCCTCAAATCCTGGGCGTGGACGCCGTGAGGGGATCTCAGCTGATCTTCCCCGTGGTCTTCAAGACAAAAGCGCAAAAGCAGTTCGGACCGACGCGGGAATTCCAGCGCCGCGTCCGCCTGGCACTCGAGGAGCACCACATGCTGCCCGGCGATCCATTGCGCGTGTTCAACGCGTTCGACAGTCCAGGCGGAAGCGCCCAGAACCCCGTTGCCACTCCCGCACCGGAACACGAGTTGCCCGCTCCCCGCGACCCCACCACCATCAAGCCGCATGAGAGCAACCCGTTTACCGGTGAGTAATCTCGTATCCTGGGTGCCCCATTCTAGCGACGTCGTTAGACGGCGCTATGGTGGGAGACCACGACCGCTCGTCTCGCTAATACGCAATCTTGATTGGCGAAGCCATCCAGGCATCGAAGCTCGCCCAGGCCTCGTCGCTGAAGAGTTGCACAGCCGGCAACGCACGCGAAGCCGGATCCTTCTGCATTTCCCCATAAAGAAACGCGTCGTCAAACCCGGCACGCGCCGCATCCGCTGCCGAACATCCGTAGTAAATGGCATCAAGGCGCGCCCAATACGATGCCGCGAGGCACATCGGGCAGGGTTCGCAGCTGGTATAGAGGTCGCATCCCGCCAGGGTGAAGGTTCCCAGCGAACGGCATGCAGCTCGAATGGCATTCACCTCGCCATGGGCAGTCGGATCGTATGTTGTGGTCACCGAATTCGCGCCCTCTCCGACGACCATTCCGTCGCGAACAATGACAGCGCCGAACGGGCCGCCCTTGCCGCTAAGCACGTTCTCCGTGGCCAGCGTGATAGCGCGGCGCAAAAACTCCGGATTGGGCGCATTTGCCATCGTTGACTTGCTCTACCCCTCCCCGAGCGGCGAAAGTAAACACAGTATGGCACAGGCATTTCGCTCCACCCGTGTGCTGACGCCCGCGGGCCTCGTTCCCGCCACTCTGCTGATAGAGCAGGAGCGCATCACCGGCGTCTGCGGATGGGATGAAGTGCCCGCCGTTGCCCATCTCCACGACTATGGAGACTACGTGCTTCTCCCCGGCCTGGTTGACTCGCACGTGCATATCAACGAGCCCGGACGTACCGAGTGGGAAGGCTTCACCACCGCGACCCGGGCCGCGGCAGCCGGCGGCGTGACCACGCTTGTCGACATGCCGCTCAATTGCATTCCCGAGATCCTCGACGTGGCGTCCCTGGAACGCAAGCGCGACGCCGCTTGCGGCAAGGCCTGGGTCGACTGGGCTGCATGGGGTGGATTGGTGCGTGGCAATGTCGATGCATTAGCTTCCCTGGCCTCCGCAGGCGTACCCGGCTTCAAATGCTTCCTCGTTTTCTCCGGAATTGATGGTTTCTCCTGGGTGGATGAGGCTCATCTTTCCACTGCGCTGAGCAGCCTGCGCGGCAGCGGTCTGCCGGTGCTGGCACACGCCGAAATTTGCGGCCCCATCGACGCCGCCACTGAGGCTCTCAACAGGGCCGGCGCTGACTGGCACAAATACTCCACCTATCTTGCTTCGCGCCCCGATGAGGCCGAAGTTCAGGCGATCGCGTTGCTCATCCGCCTGGCGGAAAAGTTTGAGGCGCCGATCCACATCGTGCATTTATCCAGCGCGCAGGCGCTGCCTCTGCTGGCGGAAGCGCGGCAACGCGGCTTGCCCATCACCGTGGAAACCTGCACCCAATATCTGTGGTTTGCGGCGGAAGAGATTCCCGATGGCGCTACCGAATACAAATGCGCTCCGCCTATTCGCGGGGCGGCCAATCGTGAGGCGCTTTGGGGAGCGCTGGCCGACGGCATTATCGACATGGTCGCGACGGATCACTCCCCATGCCCGCCGGCCCTGAAGCGTCGCGACCCCAACGCCGGACTGGCGCGATGGGATCTCGCCTGGGGCGGCATCAGTAGCCTCGGTCTCGCCCTTCCCGTGATGTGGACGGCCATGGTCCGGCGCGGTCTCGGTTCCGGAGCCGGCCTCGAGCAGCTTGGCCGATGGATGGCGGCTGTTCCGGCACGGCTCGCCGGCCTGGAGGCGCACAAAGGCGCGTTCACCGCAGGCTCGGATGCCGACATCGTCATTTTCGATCCCGACCGGCAATGGACCGTTTCTCCGGCGAGTCTCCATTTCCGACACAAACTTTCTCCCTACATGGACGCTGATCTGCGCGGCCAGGTGCAGGAGACGTGGCTGCGCGGCACCCCCGTGTACCGCCGATCCGGCGCTACAGACAATGGGGACAACTTCCTCGGCGATCCCCGCGGCAGGGAGCTCGTTCGCTCATGAGAGACCGCGCTCGACGCGCCATCGCGGAGTGCCTGCACATCGCCACCATGACCGAAGAGGCGGGGCGTATCACCCGCCGCTTCCTTACGCCTCCCGTGCATGACGTCCACACTCACCTGCACGGCCGGATGGAGGCTCTCGGCATGGATGTCCGCACCGATGCCGCGGGAAATCTGCGCGGCATCTGGTTCGCGCATCCTGGTCATCGCCGCCTGGTGCTAGGCTCCCACATCGATACGGTTACCGACGCAGGCGCATACGATGGCGTGCTGGGCGTGACCCTGGCCCTCGAATGGGTCCAGCTGGCCCAGGAAACCGCCCTCCCCATCGCCATCGAGGTCATCGCCTTTTCTGAAGAAGAAGGCGTCCGTTTCGGCCTTCCCTTCATCGGCAGCCGCGCGGTAGCCGGCCGCTTCGATCCTTCGCTCCTCGGATTAAGAGATGCAGACGGCATCTCGGTCGAAGATGCGATTCGCGCCTTCGGCCTTGACCCCTATGCCATCGAAGACGCCCAGGTCGATCGCGATGTGATCGGCTTTGTCGAAGTCCACATCGAACAGGGCCCGGTCCTCGAGGCCGACGGCTTGAGCCTCGCCGCGGTCAGCGGCATCGTCGGACAAACGCGTCTCAGCCTCCAGTTTTCCGGCCATGCCAATCACGCCGGCACCACCCCCATGCATCTGCGCCGCGACGCGCTCGCCGCCGCCTCCGAATGGATCACGGCCGTCGAGACGCTCGCCTCCCGCACCGACGGCCTTGTCGCCACCGTGGGAAAGATCGCCATCGAACCCAACGGGTCCAACGTTATCCCCGGCATGGCGCGCGTAAGCCTCGATGTTCGCCACGCCCGCGACTCCCGTCGCGAAGCCGCTGTGGATGAGCTTGTCTCCCGGGCGCGTTCCATAGCTGATCGCAGAGGTATCGCCATCGAGTTGACCCGGCAGTTGAACGAGCCCGCCGTTTCCATGGACGAGCGCCTCACCGCCTACCTTTCCGATGCGATCGAGGCGGCGGGATTTCCCCCCCAGTGCATGTCGAGCGGCGCCGGGCACGACGCCATGGTGATGGCCACCCGCGTACCAACCGCGATGTTATTCCTGCGCAGCCCGGGTGGTATCAGCCACCATCCCGCCGAAACCGTGCGCGAAGAAGACGTGGAGGCCTCCCTGCAAGTCGGCCGCAAGTTCCTTGAACGGCTCGCCGCGGAGCACATTTCGTCGTCGTGAGCGGAGTCAGCCGCGAAGCCGAAGGATCTTCGATTGCTTTCGTCCTGGGAATGGCCTGGCATGCAACCCGCGCGACGGCGTCGCGACTAAATTGATTAGAATCGACCCACGCGCCGGTTCAACATCCTTAAACAACGAGGTCAAGCGTGCATCATCTGGGAGCCACACGAAGCAGCCTCAAAGCCGATCACCTTCTGCAAACACCCGACACGTTCATTCGCACGCCGCTTCCAGGCGCCGAGGGCGTCGAGTTCGTCATTCATGCCGCACCCCAACTGGGTGCCGGCTTCACCCAGATGACCGCGGAGTTCTCTGCCGGCGGAACTCTGGGCCCAGCCCTCGCACAGCGATTTATCTTTGTGCTCGCGGGCGAGCTAGCCGTCCAGGTCGAGACGGACAGCTATCTCCTAGTCGACGGAGGGTTTGCCTACCTTCCGCAAGGCACTCTGCACAGTGTGCGTTCCATCGGCACGGCACGCGCGGTTTTGATCGAGAAGCCCCACGAGCCGAGCGACGGCGCCCCCGATCCCGAAGTCGTGATTGGCAACGAGTCCAGCGTGCTGGATATACCTCTGATGGGAGATCCGACCTTGCGTGTGCGGCCGCTCATGCCCGATGGTCCCGCCTACGACTTTGCCGTAAACACAATGGCCTATGATCCCGGCGCGGCTCTCAGCATGGTGGAGATCCACGTCATGGAGCACGGACTCCTGATGCTCGCGGGCGGGGGCATCTATCGCCTCGGAGACTCGTGGTATCCCGTCCAGGCCGGAGATTTCATCTGGATGGCGCCCTATTGCCCCCAATGGTTCGGAGCTCTCGGCAAGGTCCCGGCCAAGTACCTCATCTACAAAGACTGGCGCCGCCACCCGCTCGGAGTGAGAACACGATGACCGCCACTCGCCCCCAGCTAAGCATCGATAGCGTAATCGCCGAACTCCAAGCGCTGGCTCAAATCTCCGAAGCCGAGCCACCGGTCGTGACGCGCGTCGTCTTCAGCGAGGCCGACCTGCGCGCCCGTGCCTACGTGAAAAGCCTGTGCGCCGACGCCGGTCTCAGCATTACCGAAGACGCCATCGGCAACACCTTCGCCCGCTGGCAGGGCGCCGAGCCGGACCTTGCGCCCATCGGCACCGGCTCTCACATCGACGCCATTCCCAACGCCGGCCTCTACGACGGATGCGTGGGCGTGCTGGGCGGCCTCGAAGCCATCCGCGTCCTCCAGCACCTTGGATTCAAGCCGCGACGCTCCATCGAGCTGGTCATCTTCACCGCCGAAGAGCCAACCCGTTTCGGCATCGGCTGCATGGGCAGCCGCATGATGGCCGGCGTGCTCACACCCGCACAGGCGCTCGCACTCCGCGACAAGGAGGGCCGCGGCCTCGAAGAGCTGCGCGCGGCCGCCGGGTTCAATGGCACTCTCGAATCCGTAGCTCTTCCCGCCAGCCGCTTCGACAAATTCATCGAGCTACACATTGAACAAGGTCCGCTCCTCGAGCAGGAGGGCCTCGACCTCGGCCTCGTGACCCACATCGCCGCGCCAGCCAGCATGCGCGTTCTGATTGAAGGCGAAGGCGGCCACGCCGGCGCGCGCCTCATGCCGGGCCGCAAGGACGCTCTTGCCGCCGCCGCCGAGCTGATCCTGGCTCTTGAAGCCGCGGCCCGCTCGACCGGCGCGATCGACACCGTCGCCACCGTCGGCGTCTGCGATGTCTTCCCCGGCGCGGTCAACAGCATCCCCTCCAAGGTCCGCCTCGAAACGGATATCCGCGACATCGACGCGGCGCGCCGTGATCGTGTCATCGATGCACTTCGCACCGCGTGTGCCGATGTCTCTGCGCGGCGTGGCGTGACCATTACTACCGAGTTGGTGAACGCTGATCCCCCCGCCAGCTGCGATGAGGAGATTCTCGCGGCGCTCGAAGACTCAGCCAAAGCAGCAGGCAAGAGTTACAAAAAAATGGTGAGCCGCGCCTACCATGACTCACTCTTCACGGCCCGCATCGCTCCCGTCGCCATGCTCTTTATTCCCTGTCGCGGCGGTATAAGCCACCGGCCCGACGAATATGCCTCGCCGCAATGGATTGGAAGCGGCGTTCACGTTCTGGCGCGCACCCTCGCACAGCTGGCGAGCTAAAATTTCACCCTGGGAACAACCAGTCGCATTGAAACTGGGTGCCCCAGGTCTCGATTCTGAGACCTGGGATATTTGCTCCCCCCGCTTTCCATCTCGCTCGCTCCGATGTATCCTAACCCTCAACCCGTACGGCTTTTCGGCTTCCCCAAATGAGCACGGTTGCCAAAACCCGCATCGCCAAGCCCCCCATTGTCGGCACGCCCGTCTTCCGCAAAGAAGGCCTCGACAAGCTGCTCGGCCGCGCCCGCTATGTGGACGATCTTGAGCGCGAAGGTATGTGGCACGGGGCAACGGTACGCAGCACGATTCCCCGCGGTCTCATCCGCTCCATCCACTTCGATCCTTGTGTCGACTGGACCCAGTTCAGCGTCGTCACCGCGTTCGACATTCCCGGCCGCAATCACATTCATCTCATCTTCGACGACCAGCCCTGCCTTGCCGATGAACAAGTGAATCATTGCGATGAAGCCATCCTGCTTCTCGCCCACCCCAGCCGGCAGAAGCTGCGCGAAGCTGCCGCCGCCATTCGCATCGACTACGACCCGCTCCCGCCCGTCTTCACCATTGAAGAGAGCGAACGCCAGGACGCAATCATCTGGGGCCAGGACAACATTCTCAAAAGCTTCCTCCTAGAGAAGGGGGATGTCGATTCTGTATGGGACAGAGCCGCGCATATCGTTGAAGGTGAATACCGCACCGGCGCGCAGGAGCACCTTTACATCGAGAACAATGGGGCCATCGCCGAATACAGCGCCGAGACGGGTATCACCGTCTGGGGCTCCCTGCAATGCCCGTTCTATGTCCACAAGTCGCTGATGGCGGTGTTCAATCTGCCTGAAGACAAGGTGCGCGTCATTCAGACTGAGACCGGCGGCGCCTTCGGCGGCAAGGAAGACTATCCCTCCACGCTTTGCGCGCACGCCGCTCTGTTGGCGATGAAAAGCGGCCACCCGGTCAAGATCGTGTATGACCGCATGGAAGACCTCGCCGCCACCACCAAACGCCATCCGTCCCGCGTGCGCCATCGCACCGCTCTCGATGCCGACGGCAAGTTGCTGGCCATGGACATCGACCTCGCCACCGACGGCGGCGCGTACTGCACGCTCTCTTCTACCGTACTGTCCCGTGCCACGCTGCACTCGCCCGGTCCCTATGTCTGCCCTAACGTGCGCGTTCGTTCTCGCGCCTGGGCCACCAACACGGTGCCCTATGGCGCCTTCCGCGGCTTTGGCGCGCCGCAGGCCATCTTTGCCATCGAGCGCCACATGGACGAGATTGCCGCCGCCATCGGCATGGACCCGATCGATCTCCGGCGAAGGAATTTCCTCCATGATGGCGACACCACCGCGACTGAACAGGTGATGCGCGAGCCGGTCATCCTCGACAAGCTCCTCGATCGCGCGCTCGCCGAGAGCGACTATCACGCACGGCGCGCGCGCTTTGTTGAAGAAAATCAGACCAGCCCGGTCAAGCGCGGCCTCGGCATTTCCGCCTTCTTTCACGGCTCAGGCTTCACAGGCTCGGGCGAGCGCTATCTGAACTCCCTGGCCGGGGTTGATGTCACTCCCGAAGGCAATGTCCGAGTGCTCGTGTCGAACACTGAATTCGGCCAGGGCACCGACACCATTCTGACGCAAATCGCGGCCGAGGCCATCGGTGTCGACTACGGCGATGTGGTCATTGCACCGCGCGACACCGGAATTATTCCCAACAGCGGGCCTACCGTCGCATCACGCACCTCAATGGTGGTTGGCCGGCTGATCGAGCGGGCTGCAGCGCAACTCATCGAGATGCTGCGCGAACACTCCGGCCTGCCGGAAGACTTCGCGCACGATGAATTCTTCACTGCCTGTGATCGCTATCGCGCGGCCCACGGTGAAGTTGTGTCTCTGTGCCGTTATGAAGCACCGCCCGGCATCTATTGGGACGACCAGACCTATCATGGCGAAGCCTACCCGGCCTTCGCGTGGTCCGTGCAGGTTGCGCAAGTCGCTGTCGACACCGTGACATACTCTGCTGAGGTCGAAGAATTTTGGTCGGTGCAGGAAGTGGGCCGTGTCCTGCATCCGGTGCTTGCCGGCGGCCAGATCGAAGGCGGCATCGCCCAGGGCATCGGCTATGCGCTCTATGAAAAGGTGGTCTGGCAGAACGGCCACATGGCCAACAACCAGATGACCAACTACATCATGCCCACCGCCGAAGACGTCCCGCCCATTCACATTTACTTCGAGGAAATTCCGTTTGCCCACGGCGCCTTCGGAGCCAAGGGGATTGGCGAATTGCCCCACGACGGCCCCGCACCTGCAATCCTGAACGCGATTCGCGCCGCTACCGGCGTGGCCTTCAATTCCATCCCTCTGCTTCCCGAAGACCTCTTCGCGAAGCTTGGAGTAGTTGCGGCCATCGAGGAGCCGGCCGCGGTATGAGCGCAAACTGGCCCCCGATCAGCATGACCGTGAACGGCATCGAGCGCGAAGTGCACGTCCCTCCCATGAAGCGGCTGCTCGATGTCTTGCGCGAAGACCTTCGCCTGACCGGAACCAAGGAAGGCTGCGGCGAAGGCGAGTGCGGCTCGTGCTCCGTGCGCATGGATGGCGAATTGGTGAATAGCTGTCTCGTTCCCGTCCTGCAGGCGCAAGGCTCGCGCGTCGAGACCGTTGAAGGATTGCAGTGCGACGGCGGTCTCCATCCCTTGCAACAGGCGTTTCTGGCCTGCGGCGGCGCGCAATGCGGCATTTGCACTCCCGGCATGTTGATGGCTGCCTCGCATCTGCTCGAGCGCAACCCTCATCCCACGATGTTTGAAATCCGCGAGGGGCTGGCCGGCAATCTCTGCCGATGCACGGGCTTTGTCCGCATCTTCGAGTCTGTCATTGCCGCCGCCTCGCGCCCGGAGCAGGCCACGCATGCGCGGTGACGCCGAGGCACATGAGCTTGTTGCGCCGGGGAGTCTCACCGCGGTTCTCGAGCTCATGGCTGGCGAGCCGGGCAAGTGGACGCCGATTGCGGGCGGCACCGAATTGATGGTCGCGCACGCCTCTGGCCGGCTGCCCGCATCAAAGCTCGTCAGCCTGTGGGGTATTCCCGATCTGCGTTTCATCGAAAGCGATACACAAAGCATAACCATAGGAGCGGGCACGACATTCACCGACATGCGTGCGCACCCGGCCATCGCATCCGACCTCCCCCTCCTTGCAAAGGCCGCCGCATGGATCGGTTCCATCGCCAACCAGACACGCGCCACTCTGGGCGGCAACCTGGTCAACGGCTCGCCTGCTGCTGACTCCTCCCCTGCCCTGCTGGTCTACGATGCGGAGGTCGAGCTGATCTCCGTGCGAGGTCGGCGCCGCATCCCGTACAACGACTTTCACACCGGTTACAAAAAGAATGCGTTGGCCCCCGACGAGCTTCTCTTCGCCATTCATGTGCCGCGCCGTTTCAGCGCGCATCGCCAGTATCTCCGCAAAGTAGGCACCCGGCGCGCCATGGCCATTTCAAAAGTTGCCTTGGGAGCAACCGCCATGCTCGACGACGGATTCGTGCGTGAACTGCGCCTCGCTGCCGCCAGTCTTGCCGCTTTTCCCAGCCGTCTCTATCGCACCGAAGACGCGTTGTGCGGCAAATCCGTCGACGCAAACTCGATCGGAGCGGCACGCGCTGCGCTCCTGGCCGAGGTGCTCCCCATCGACGACATTCGTTCCACTGCTGAATACCGCAGGCGCGTCGCGGCCAACCTGCTTGAAGAGTTTCTGACCGACCTCCGGAAGCCGGAAGGAACGGCATGAACTCGGTTCTTGCTGCGTGGAACCAGTCCGATGAGCGGTCCGCCCTCGATGCCATGCTGGCCCTCTGCGCCGCCCGCCGATGGGCGCAATCCATGGTTGCTCTCCGCCCGTTCCAGGCCGTGGAGATGCTCAGCCTCACCGCCGACGAAGTCTGGAGCACCATGGAAGAGTCTGACTGGATGGAAGCATTCTCGAGCCATCCCCGCATCGGCGAGCGCAAAGCCGCGCCCCAGCCGACTCGATCGGCCGCGTGGTCCGAACAGGAACAATCGGGCTCGTCCAGTGCGGCCAGCGATGTGTTAGCACAACTGGCCGAGGGCAATGCGGCCTACGAGCAACGCTTCGGCTTAACCTGCATCGTGTGCGCCACAGGAAAAAGCGCCGACGAAATGCTCGCCATACTTCAACGGCGCCTGGCCAATGATCGCGCCGCGGAGTTGCGCGAAGCAGCAGAGCAGCAGCGTCAAATCACCCAGATACGCTTGAGAAAGTGGCTGATGGAATGAGTGGAATCACGACCCACGTTTTGGACATAACCCTCGGCAAGCCGGCCGCGGGCGTTGGCATTCGCCTCGAAAAGCTCGATGAAGATACGTGGTTGATGCTCGCCGAAAGTGCGACCGACGCCGACGGCCGTTGCCGCAATCTCGCCACCGACGCCTCTCCCGGCTTGTACCGGCTGACCTTCGCCACAGGCACCTACCTCAAACAACAGGGGCGCACCAGCATTTACCCCGAAGTATGCGTCACGTTTCTCTGCCGCGGCGAGGCCCACTACCACGTGCCGCTCCTGCTGAGTGACAACAGCTACACAACCTATCGAGGAAGCTGAATATAATCAATCACTTATGGAAATAATAACATCTAATGGGTGAACAATCTATCCGGGCAATTTACACGATTGTGCGCTTAGAGCCCAGAGAAACTGGCTTGGGCGTCTTCAGACAATCCTGTAGGGTGCCGCGCCCGACGCGCAGGTGTGCCTAAAGTACCCAAACGCGTCTGAAAGATTCGTACGCAAATCAGGCATATCCGTTCCATCATGCCGCACAGAGATTTTCTCTGTGGAGGCACCCCCATGCCTAAGATCACTTGCGCGCGGTTCGTCCGCGACTGTGCCGTCCGGATGCTCGTTCTGGCGGTTGTCCTGTTGCCAACTCAGGGAGCTTTTGCAGCCACGGACTGGAGTGGAATCCAGGCCGCGATGGGTACCGATGGGTACGTCTTCCCGGGAGATGTACTGCATTTCCAACTGGCCCGGCACGACCTGCCCGTTTCGGTCGATGGAGTGCCCCTGGGGTCTCTTTATCTTAACGTGGCAGTCGCGAACGGCTTTGTCGCCTTCAAGGAAAAGCGCCGTAATGACTTTTTCGCCGACGGCGCCCTTCCTGCCCAGGAATCCGAGGTTGCGGCGCTTGAAGACTCGCTGCTCTCGCATGGCCGAGCGATCCGCATCACCGCCGTTTACAGCCACGTCACGAACATCTCCCCGAAGCGGATCTGGGTGCACTTTGAGGCGACCGGCCCAGGTGCCGATCTGGCAACCTTCCTCGCCGCCGCGCTCGCGACCATCCATAGCCCCCAACTCAACGTGGTGTTTATTCCAGGCACCAATTTCGTGTTTGACCCCAGCCTTCTGCCGGGACCGATCCTCGATCTGTTCAACGAAGGGTTAGTTGCTCAGGTGGATAACATCTTTGCGTTCTGGCTGCCGCGGCCCGATGAGTGTTCGATCGGTCTGGATAGCCGGGTTGGGGCAGAGAGCGGCCTCGGCGTCGGACAGACCTTCTACATCCAGGTGGACTTTTCGGGTGGTGCGGACATCACCATCAACATTGACTTCGCGCTGCGGCCACACGAATTGCCCGCCGTGCAGTCGATCTTGCGATCCGGCGGCTTTACCCTCCCCTCCCAGAGCAACAACTACGTGAGCGACAACCCTCGACTCCATTACCTTCATGCAACGGCATCCGGTAACGGAATTCTCATAGGCGCCACCCTCTTTAAGGCGGTGAAGGTGATCGGGCTCGGCAGCGGCTGCCAATAGCAGCATTAACGGCAGCCGCATCGGCAATGGCGACGACCATTAGGGATTTCTGCCATTTGTGATCATCGGCTGAAGCGACCGACCTGCTTTTGCCCTCTGGAGAACTTTGTGTACTCGGAATGAAATAGATGAAACCAGAATCGGCGGGGGCTCGCTGTGGAGAGTTGCGGAGCCCCTGCTATATCCTATAGTTCCTTCTGTGACAGCAGCGACACAACCTATTGAGGGAGCTAATGGCACGACTGGGTGAGAATCAGTATGGAAAATCGCGCGTGCGGCTCTCCCGTATCACGCGGCACGGCGACCGGCACGAGTTTCAGGAATGGACCGTGCGCCTTCTCCTGCAAGGGGACTTTGACTCCAGCTTCACCCAGGCGGATAACAGCCAGATCCTTCCCACAGACACGATGAAGAACACGGTCTACTCGATCGCCCGCGACTCAAGCGCCGCCACGATGGAAGAGTTCGCGATGGAACTGGGCGACTATGTCCTCAGCAACAATTCGCAGGTATCGAAGGCCAGCGTCGAAATCGACGAGAAGGCATGGGAACGAATGCATTGCGACGGCGGGGCATCCCCGACCACGTTCAGACTCTGCGGACCCGAACTCAACACCGTGTCCGCAGCCCGCGAAAGAAACGGCCAATGGGAAATCGCCGCGGGCATCGATGGATTAACGATGCTGAAGACAACCAGGTCGGCCTTCACCGGCTACATCAAGGATCGGCTGACCACGCTCAAACCGGCCACGGATCGCATCTTCGGCACCAGCGCTACGGTGGAGTGGACCTACGCATCCGGCGAGCCAGACTATGCGAACGTTCGGTTGCGAATTCTCGGCTCGCTGCTCACGACCTTTGCCGCCCACGACAGCATGAGCGTGCAGCACACACTTTTCGACATGGGCAAAGCCGCCCTGGACGCGGCACCGGAGATCGCCCGCATCAAGCTCACCATGCCCAACCTTCATCACCTGCTCGCCGATCTGAGCCCGTTCGGCCAGGACAATCCCAATCACATTTTCGTGCCCATCGACGAGCCCCACGGCTACATCGAAGCCACCATCGAGCGATAGCTCCTACTCGAGCAGCGCCAGATCCTCAGGCGAATCGATGTCGACCTCCCCGCCCTGAAACTCCATCGCAACCACTGGGCACGGCGCGCTTTCAATCACCGAGCGCGCTCCTCTTTCTCCGCGAATCGAACGCAATTCGGCAAACGTCACGCGCGGAAACACCGCGGGAACCGCCTGAACCCCTGCATACGATGAAGCCGCCATCACCGCTCCGGCTTGACCTTCGAAAGCCGCGATGACCGAACGCAGATGATCGGCGGTCAGCCGGGGTTGGTCGCAGCCCATCAGCAGCACCCCCTCAGCCTCAGGCCCGCACACACTGAGTGCGCGCACTCCCGCCTCGATCGAACTCGCGATTCCCTGACGCCAGCGATCGTTGTGAATGGGAATTGAATTGGACGACTGGATGGCAGCAAGGATCGTTTCAAAATTCGCACCCAGGACGACAAGCACTGGCGAGGCACCCGCTTCGTTCGCGAGGCGGATGGCGCGTACGAGCAGGGTTTCGCCACGATAGGCCAATAGTTGTTTGGGCTGGCCCAGGCGCCGGCTTCCCCCGGCAGCAAGAATGATTGCGGCTACAGGCATCGACCTCAGTTTAGCCCTTCCGCCTTGACCTGCGCCGAGAGACGCGCAAGACTGGAACAACCTGAAGACAAGCAAGAGGGAGACGAGTTGACCGACCAGGCAACCACGGCAGGCGAGGTGTACACCCAAACGTCAGCGCCCGAGAACTACGGGCTTCACGCAGGTGCGCTGGGCCCAATCGAAACGCTCGCGCAGTCAGTCTCCGCGGTGGCGCCCTCGACTACGCCCTCACTGACCATTCCCCTCGTCTTCGCGCTGGCGGGCAATGCCACCTGGTTTGTCTACCTGATGGCAACCGTCGCGATGCTTCTTGTGGGTTTCTGCGTGAGCCGGTTCGCGCGTCTCTCCGCTTCGCCGGGATCGCTCTACACCTACACGGCCAATGCGCTCCCGCCCGTTTTCGGCGTCACCGCGGCGTGGGCGCTGCTGCTCGCTTACCTGGCTACCGGGGCTTCCGTTGCGGGCGGAGCGCTCTACTACGCAATCGTCCTTGCCCAACAGTTTTTCCACTGGGCGCCGCCGGCCATTCCCACGCTCGCTCTTGTGTGCGCCACCGCCGCATGGATTGCCTATCGTGACGTCAAGCTTTCCGCCGAACTTATGCTGTGGATCGAAGTGATTTCGGTCAGCCTCATCCTGATCGTGGTGCTGGTTCTGGTCTTCCATTTCGGATTGCAGTTCGATCTCGATCAGTTCCGGCTCAAAGGCGTGACTCTGTCTTCGCTGGGACCGGCGCTGGTTCTATCCATCTTCAGCTTTGTGGGTTTTGAAAGCGCCACCACTCTGGGCGCTGAAGCGCGCAACCCTCTGCGCACCATTCCGCGCGCCGTCTTGCAATGCGCTCTGCTGGCAGGCGTCTTCTTCATGGTCTGTTCCTACTCTGAAGTGCTCGGTTTTCGCGGCATATCGGGCAAACTTAGTGAGACCACCAGCCCCTTGCACCTCCTGGCCGGCAGGGCAGGAGTTTCGCCGCTCGGCGTCGCCATCGACATGGGTGCATTCGTCAGTATGTTTGCCTGCGTACTGGCCTGCACCACCGCTGCGGCCCGCTTGCTCATGCGCATGGCGCATGGCAGGCTGCTGCCCGCACTGTTCGATCGCACCAGCAGGCGACACCGGACTCCCACCGCTGCGGTCCTCGCGTCGGCAGGATTGATGCTCGCCGGGACATTCTTGATGGCCCTGCGCAACGTCGCGGGCTCCGACATGTACGACCTGCTCGGTTCCCTTTCCGTCTTTGGCTTTCTCACTGCCTACGCGCTGGTCGCCCTGGCCCTGCCATTCGCGCGGTCCGCCCTCGGGCAGCACTCGCACACTGTTGCCGTGGTCAGCATCGTGACCGTGATCGTGATGATCCTGATTGGCGTATTCGATGTTCGTTCCAGTTCGGATCCCGCACACGCCTGCATTCCTTATATCTATCTCGCCTATATCATCACCGGAATCGCCGTGTATCTTCTACGCCGTAAAAAAGCCGCTCTTCCAGTTGACTAGCGCTCGGTGCCCCATCCATTTCACGGTCTCATGGTGAAATGGGTGGGAACCCACGAACCTTCGAGGGGTCACGGCTGCCCCTCGCTCTCCGGCTGCATCAGAATCAGCAATACCAGTCCGACGACAACAAACGTCCGAAAGGCCGCTTCCTGTCCGTTCCAGGTATGCGATTGCCACATAAGAAACCACTCGGCGCCCACGGTCAGAAATGCCACCAGCCACATCAACATGGAAAGCGTCAGCGCCATCACCGCCGTCCGCTTGGCCAGGTTGAAGGCTGCGGCGGGAAGACGAAGCGCGCGCAGCAGCCGGACAGCTCCCCACCACAGCAGAATCATCGTCGCGGTCTCCCACGCAATGATGGAGATGTAGAAGACCATGTGAAACGCCGGCGAAGGAAGCGCCCGCCACATGCCATGATTGCCGGGAAACGTTGAGTCCATCATCAGCACGTGGCGCACGAACTGATAGTTTGAATTGAAGTCGGTAAGATTGTTGAACACGACCAGCGTGTAAAACAACGCGATGCCGGCCAGCAACAATAGTTTCGCGGTGCGCGTGATCATGGCGTCGAATCTTTCCCCGGGCGATCGCCGTGGCTGGGAAGCATAAAGGTGCTGAAGTACTCAGTCAACGCATGCAGCGTGGCGTCGTCGTAATCCTTGTGCGCCGGCATCTTCGCGCCCGGCTTTACCGATTGGGGATCGCGAATGGTGTACTGGAACCGCGTTGAATCGAATCTCGCAATCGCCGCCAGTTGCGACCACGAGTGCCCACCCATGGTCCCGCCTTCCGATCCCATATTGTGGCAGCGAAAGCAATCCTGGCGGGCGATCACATATCCCTGCTCCACGGGCGAGTCCGCGGGCCAGTCGCCGCGCGGACGAATGGGTCCGAAAACTTCCGCCTCGCGACGAAACTCGATCCGCGTCACGCCATAGGGAATCTGCGGCTCGTCTTCATGCGAGAGCACTTTGAATGACGGCTTGAACACCGGATGCGAGATGAGATAGGGCGCCATCGATCCACCCTCGGCGGACGTGGGCCAGTGATCGCGTTCCTTCCCGTTGATCCGCAACACCAGTAGCGGATGATGCGCGCTCAGATAATCGGCCGGATAGTTGGTGCGGTAACGGTCGTAGCAAATGGCCACCATCATGTCGGCCGATTGCCCCAGCATCTGCGCCAGTGCTGAAAGTGCAACCCCGCTGATCTCCGTCGTCCCGCGAAAGTTGGAATCGTCGCTCACTCTGTATGTCTCCTGCGGCAGTTGCAGCAGGTCTTCGTAGCGCACATACCGTGTTGACCCGGTTGCGACCCCGACAAGGTCGCCGCCCACTTCCAGGTCGCCTCCCGACGACCGTTCGACGCGCAGAATCGTCTTTGGGTCGGCGGCCGGAACGGCTGTGACCGCCGCGGCAACCACCGCTAAAGCGAGGATTCGAAACATGGCTCATCGTAACGTGACCGATCCGCCCGTCCCAAGCGAAATCAGTTGTCCGTCGTGCTACATTCAATGCAAATGAATCCCGCTTCGACACCTGAAGAAAATCTCGCCGCACTGGGTCTGTCGCTCCCGCAGCCGCCGGCTCTTGGCGGCAATTATGTTCCCGCAAAACAGGTCGGCTGCGTCCTGTACCTTTCCGGGGTCATCTCCCTCGGGCCGGATGGCGTCATCGCAGGCCTTGCCGGCGCCGACCGCACCATCGAGGATGGCTACGCGGCAGCGCAGGCTTGCGCGCTGACTCAACTCGCGATCCTGAAGCGCGAACTTGGCTCGCTCGATCGCGTAGCGGAAGTTCTCACCCTCAACGGTTATGTCAACGCCGCACCCGGCTTCGGCGACTCGCCCGCGGTTATTAACGGCGCGTCCGACCTGCTGGTGCGCGTGTTCGGTGAATCCGGCCGACACGTGCGCGCGGCCATCGGTGTGAGTGCCCTCCCCCGCAACGCCCTCGTTGAAGTGCAGATGAGCGTCCGGGTCAAGGAGTCATGAAAGAGCATCGCCTCAGCGCCGAGCCAACCCATTCCGTCTGGGACCGCTCGCTCCCGCCGCGGCTTCATATCGATTCAGGCGATGAAGTGCAAATCGCGTGCGTCGACGCCAGCGGCGGCCAGGTCCATCCCGGCATGACCACCGAACAATACCTCGCAATCGACCGCACGCGGATTCACGCCCTCACCGGGCCAATCTGGATCCATGGCGCGGAACCGGGCGATGTGCTTGAGATCGACGTGCTGGCGACGCGTCATTCCGGGTGGGGCTGGTCAAGCATCGTTGAGGGTTTGGGGTTCTTGAAAGACCGCTTCCGCACTCCCTGCCTGTTTCACTGGCAACTCGATGGTGAATCCACCAGTTCTCTCTACCCCGCGGTCGTTCCGGTCCGCCCATTTCTCGGCGTCATGGGGGTCGCCCGCGCCGAAGACGGAGCCTTCCGCACGCGGCCCCCCGGCCCCTTTGGCGGCAATCTCGACGTGCGCGAATTGTGCGCCGGGTCGCGGCTGTATCTTCCCGTTTACAATCCCGGCGCGCTCTTCAGTGGCGGCGACGGTCATGCCGCGCAGGGCGACGGCGAAGTCTGCATCAACGGCATTGAGTGTCCGCTCGACGTAACGCTGCGGTTCCACCTCCACAAGCGCCATCACCTCGCGGGTCCGATTGTCGAGGGCAGCGATGCCGTCGCGCCAGACTGCTCGGCCGACGCCTGGGTCGTTGTCGAGACCGGCACCGATCTCGCCGAGACTGCCCGCGCCGCCACTGGAAGAATGATCGATCTGCTTGTAAGCCGCTGGGGATTCACCGAGGTACACGCCTACATCCTTTGCAGCGTCGCCATGCGCCTCAGACTGAGCCAGGTGGTGAATGAACCGGTCCACACCGTGAGCGCCGCGATCAACAAGCAAATCCTTCCCCAGCGGGAATTATTCTCCATCCATGACCATCAACGATCCTGATGTCATTGCCGAGCTTCGCGAGCTGTATCCACAGTACGAGCACGCACTTGTGACCAACGATGTGGAAAAGCTCGTAAAAATGTTTTGGGCGGATGCCCGCGTCATGCGCTTCGGCGTCACCGAGAATCTTTATGGGCATAAAGAAATCAGCGAATTCCGCAAAGCACGCCCTTCCGCAAATCTTGCCCGTACCGTAGCGCGTCTCGACATCGTCGCTTTCGATAAAGACTTTGCGAGCATCACGTTGGAGTTCGAACGCGGCGCACAGCGGGGCCGCCAGAGCCAGACATGGGTGCGATTTCCCGAGGGCTGGCGCATCGTCGCAGCGCATGTTTCCCTTATACCGTCTTTATAACTTCAATTCATATTCCGCGTGCGCTTCGCAACATAGTATCCAATATTTTTCGTTGAAATCTATTTCATTGCCGTTATTCTATTTGTAACCCCGATGTTCCAAGCCGAATCCAATTCATCTGAACCGAAACACCTGAAACGGCTCCCTTCTCTCTCTTTTTGAGCGTTCCACGAACGGCAGTGTTTTGCTCCCCCGAAGGTTTCTTGAGACATTCAAAAGACCGCGGGAAATCCCTATTTTGAGGCCAGTCATCTTGAGGTATCCCATGCGATTTGTTTCTTATCGGTTCGTTCGGCTGCTCGCAATCGCTGCAGCTTTCGCTCTGTGCGGTTGGTTCGTGTTGGCGCAGCAAACGCTCGGCGGCATCACGGGCGAAGTAACCGATGCGTCCGGCGGTGTGATTCCCAATGCAACGGTCACTGTGGTTGATGAGCAGACTTCGCTCACTCGCACCGTGAAGACCAATGGCGCAGGTGTCTATTCATTCGTGAACCTGCCCATCGACAGCTACACTCTCACGTACACCGCCGACGGATACAGCGTGCAGAAGACGCAGCACATCACCGTGCAGGCCGACCGCACTGCGACCGTGAATGCCGCTCTCAAGGTAGGCCAGACGAGCGTTACGGTCGAAGTAGAAGCCGTGCCTTTGATGAATGCCGTTGATACCACCAACGGCTACGTACTCGATACAGCGCAGATCGAAACCGTACCGCTGGCGACAGGAAGCTTCACTGGGGTGGCCATACTTTCCGCCGGAGTCAACGCCGAGCTCTCGGGCGGCACAGGCGCGAACAGCGGCCTCGGCAATGCCCCCATCTGGGCCAACGGCCAGCGCGATACATCGAACAGCTTTCTCCTCAATGGCGTCGACGCCAGCAACCTCTTCAACGGCAAGAGCACCAGCCAGGTTCCCTCGGCGCGCGTCATCAACAGCACCGGCGTGTCCTCCAGCACCGGCGCCGGCGGCGTCATTCAAACCCTGGCGTCTGTCTATCTTTCCATCGGCAACGCCATTCCCACTCCCGCCCCCGAGACGCTCCAGGAAGTTCGCGTCAACGCTTCGATGTACGACGCTCAGCAGGGCTCGACCTCCGGCGCGCACATCGACATGAGCACCACGTCCGGCACCAATGTTTACCACGGAACGGGCTACTTCCGTCGCGGCACGGACTGGATCAATGCCGCCCCCTTCTTCTTCAATCAGGATGCGGATATTCCTCAGGCCAACAAGGTCCCGCAGCTGCACCGTTATGTGCTCGGCGGCACCATCGGCGGCCCCATCATCAAGGACAAGCTCTTTGGCTTTCTCTCCTATCAGCACATCCATGTTTCCGACCAGGAAATAGGCGACACGCTCACCGACGTGCCCGTCGGCCTCAACGACACCAACCGCGACGCCGGGGGTCTGGCAACTCTCGCCAACAACTCCTTTGGCACCACGATCACCTCGGCGCAGATCGATCCCGTCGCACTTGCTCTGTTCAACTCGCCTTCGCTTCCCGGCGAACCAGGCAAGTGGCTGATTCCGAATGACGCCCGCAATGGGACTCCGCCGACAGTGAACAATATCTTCAACGCCTTCCTGCCCGGCACGGGTCGATTCACTGCAGATATGGCGGTCGCCGATCTCGATTACAACGCCACCAGCAAGGACACCATCGCACTGAAATACTTCTACCAGCACGATCCGGCCATCGCACCCTACTCCTACTCCAGCGTTCCCGGATTCTCAGAGCATCTCGACTCCGGCGCCCAGGTCTTCTCCGTCATCAACACCCTCACTCTTAAATCCAATCTCAGCACCACGCAAACGCTGGGCTACATTCGTGAGAAGATCTGGGGCACCAATGAACAGGCCTTCGGGCCCGATTCCATTCCCGGGGGATCAGCGGGCAACGTCGCCATCAATGTCTTCGGTTCCAGTTACTTTCCGGGCGTCTCCGTCTACAACGTGCTGGGCGACAATCAGCCTCTCGGCACATCCACGGCCATCCTGAACATCGGCCCCAACGCTGAAGGACAGGCTCCCAACACCGGCGTCTTCCAGAACCGCATTTCGCCCTCCGGCAACGCCATCTGGATCCTCGGCAAACACACGGTGAGCTTCGGGGCGACCTACAGCTATACGCAGCTCAACACCATCGACAAGCGAACCGGAGCGGGCACCATCGCGACCGACGACTTCAGCCAGTTTGTGCAGGGCCAGGTCACCCCAGGCAGTTCCTCCACCGGCTTCTACGTAAGCTCGTTTCTGCAAGGGGATGCCAATCGCTACTACCGCTCCAACCAGCTCGGCACTTACGTTCAGGATAAGTTCCAGATCTCTCCGTCTCTTTCGCTTACCGCCGGTGTTCGCTACGACTGGGACGGTGGCCTCACGGAGAAATACGGTCGCCTCTTCAACTTCGACCCGGCCAGCTACAAGTACGACGCTGCGACTGACACCATCGTGAACTCCGGCCTCATCATCGCGGGCAACAATGCCAATGGCACCCACGGTGTCAGTTCCACGACCCTAACCGGCCGCCAATGGGGCGTCGCTCCCCGCCTGGGAGCAGCGTGGCAACCGGGATTCTTCCACAACAAGGTTGTCGTTCGCGCCGGCGGCGGCATGTACTACGACCGCGGCGAGCTCTTCAGCTACTTCTCGCCCGGCTATGCCATCGGCACTGTCACCGGTGGGCCCTTCGGCGTCAACCAGCAGCTCCCCTTCGTGAACGCTTCCAGCTGCCCCGTCGAGACCCAGTACCTCTACGAGGGCTACATCCCCACCTGCGGCGGCACCGACGACGAAGGCAATCTCGAAAATCCTTACGGCACGTCGCTGCTGCCCCCTCCCAACAATCCCAAGGCTTCAGACCTCAACAACTATCTCCCCAACGCCGGCAGCATCATGAACTACGGCCGGCCGGTGTCGCTCGGTGTCTTCAGCCGCAACAACAAGCTGCCCTACACCATGAACTACACGCTCGATTTCCAGTGGCAGCCGCGCAACGATCTCGCCATCGAGATGGGCTACGTAGGCAATCGGGGCCGCCACCAGGTCATCCCCGTGCCCTTCAATCAGGCCAACATCGCGTCCCCGACCAATCCCGCATTGGCTGGAACTCCATTCCAGCAGAATTACACCTACGGTTACACCGTCAGCGAACCGGGCTTCGGCCCGCCCCTCACGCTCGCCGACGGCACTCCCTACCTCGCTAACTACGAGGGCGGCAATGTCGACCTTCGTGTTCCGTACATCGGATGGGCTGCAGAATCCATCACCTACGCGGCCGCCGGCGTCAATGCCTACGACGCGCTCCAGGTTCACGTCGACAAGCGCATGAGCCACGGCGTCCAGGTCGGCGCCTCCTATACCTGGTCCCATACGCTCGACGAACAAAGCGGCCTCGGACTCTTCTACAACGGCAACAATCCTCTCAATCTACGCGAGTCCTACGGCTCCGCCGATTTCGACCGCCCCCAGGTGCTCAATTTCACCTATGTCTTCAGAATCCCCAACCTGGGGCACCAGTCCTCGTTGATGGGCAAGATCATCAACGACTGGTCCTTGCAAGGCCTCACCGTCCTCCAGAGTGGACAGCCCTACAGCGTCATCGATTTCTCCGGCGCTGTGGGCAGCATCTACTACTCCACCGCCGACGGAATTACCAATCCCATCGTTCCGCTTGCCGGTGGATGCACCGCCAAGAACGCTCTCACCGGGCATTCGGGCGCATGGTTCCCGTCCACCGGGGTCAGTGCATTGAGACCCGAGTGCTTCACGCTCCCACTCCTCAATCCTGGCGATCTGGGCGGCGCGATCCCCGCCAGCGACCCCTACGAAACTGGATTCACCACCGGTCAGCGCAATATCTTCCGGCAGTCGTCTCAGAAGCGGGCCGATATTTCGCTGGTCAAGGTCCTCAGCCTCAAGGAGAGGTATTCCTTCAAATACACCTTCGACGTCTACAACCTGACCAACACCACCAGCCTCGATGTCCCCGGAAATGAAGTCTCGCAAAACCAGTACTACGACGCTTTTCCGGCGTCAGGCCTGACACCGCTGCCCACCGGGTGCGCCGCCGACGGCTCTCAGACCAACACCAGCTTCTACAACTGCCCCGGCGGCCTGGGAATCGTGACTCACACCATCGGCAGCCCCCGCCAGATCCAGATGTCGCTTCGCTTCGATTTCTGATCATGGCGCAGCATTCACAAAGAAGGGCGGCTCCATCAGGGCCGCCCTTCTTGTTCTGCCTGTGAGTCGTCCATTCGAGAGCGGTCATTCGTGCAGACTAACCGAAAGTTGCATCTCCTCTGCGGTGGAATACAACTCCTCTAATTCAGCCGATGCCCCAAAGACTCTACCCTCAACGTGCTTCGCCGAGAACCGAAACGTCAGCTCGCTTTCTGCGAACGGCCATGGTGAGAGCCGGAAGTGACGCGGCGCAACAGGAAACACCTTCACCTCGGCCGTCGATCCATCCTTCAAAGGCAGGGGATGCAGCAGGTCCGCCGCCTGACCATACGCCACGCAGGACAACAGCGAAAGATTGTCGCACGCCTGCAACAGCCGGAAATGTTCGCGGATTGTTTGCTCCGATTTCTCTGCCGGCGTCAGCGTCGGGTCGGCCGAAATTGCGGCCTGCAATTCACTTTGGTACGAGCGTTGGTCCGAAAGAAATGCGTCCAACAGCGTGAGGCCTTCCGCCTCAATCGTGGTGCGGTCCGCATGTGCGGCGAGCAGGTTATACGTGTGCATCGAAATCAGCAACCCCGCGTACGGGTCCTTTTCTGCAATGATCCGGACCGCCCGATCACGCACGGCCAGATACTCCGCGAGATCGATCTCTTCAAAAGCGGAATACTTGCCCACCAACTCGCTCGAAAAAGCCGAAGGCTTGCCTTGGCGCGTAATGGAAGGATGCGCATCGCGCGCCGCCCAGCCATCGTCATGCGTAGCAATCCCATACAGAACGCGCGCCCGTGGCTCCGGCCTGCGAAAAAGCTCGTTGCCCCAGGCCGCGGCAAAATCTCCCGCCAGCCGCGCGTGGTCCGGATGCCGGATCAGCCACCACCCCGTCTCCGATTCCATCCTCAACATGGACTCACCCCTGACTTTTGCTCCCCAATCTGGGTGCCCCAGGTCTCGCCTTTGAGACCTAGGATGGCTCATTCCGCAACCTGCGCCCGGCTTGACTCGTGCCAGTTATGCAGCGCCAGCCACTCCAGAAACATCACAACAAAAAAGAAACTGAAACCCAGCACCGTGGCCGCCAGCACCAGCGCAAACATATAACTCGTTTCCATCTGGTTGTTCGCATAGATAATGGCATAACCGAGCCCTCCCTCGCCCACTCGGGTGGAACCCGCGAAGAGTTCGCCGGTCAGGCCACCAATCACGCTGATGCCGGCCGAGATTCGTATCCCGGTAAATAGATTCGGCAGGGCATTCGGCAATCGCAATTTGAAGAGCACCTGGGCTGGCGTCGCCTTGTGCATCATGAAGAGGTGGACGAGATTCTCGTCGACGCTGATCAGTCCCTGGGTTGTGTTGGCGATGATCGGAGCCAGGCAAATCACAAACGTAACCACCATCACCGCTGGGATTCCGGCCCCGATCCAGAGAATGATGAGCGGCGCAATCGCCACGATCGGCACCGTCTGCAGAAGAATCGTGTACGGATAGAACAGTTGCCGCAGCCAACGCCATTGAGCAAAGACCATGGCCACCGACGCTCCCACAGCGATACTGGCCAGCAAACCACCTGCCGCTTCCTCGGTGGTGATCCAAAGCGAGTTCAGCAGCGACGGGTAACGTCCTCGCAGCGCCGACATCACCGCCAGCGGTCCGGGCAGGATGTACGCCGGCACCTTGTAAACACTCACCAGCGCCTGCCACAGCGCCACCAGGCAAATCAGCACCATCGCGCTTTTGAGGGCCAGCCCCACCTGCTCCTTCATCCGTGATGCACTCCTCGCAAAAGGCGCGCCGCATGCGTCACAGCCTCCTCAAATTCCATCGACTCGCGCGTCTCCGCCGTCCGCGGCCATGCCAGATCGATAGGAATCTCGTGGGCCACGCGCCCCGGATGCACCGCCAGGATGACCACTCGCGATGACAGAAACACCGCCTCCGCCACCGAGTGCGTCACAAAAAGAACTGTCCACTTCTGTTCGGCGTACAAGCGCAGCAGTTCCTCATTCAGGCGGTCACGCGTCATTTCATCGAGCGCCGCGAACGGCTCGTCCATAAGCAGGATCCGCGGCCGGTTCACCAGCGCACGCGCGATCGAAACGCGCATCTTCATGCCCCCGGAGAGCTGGCGGGGATAGCGATGCGCAACGTGGCTCAGCCCCACCAGTTCGAGCATCCGTGCCACGCGCTCCTTGCGCAGCGGGCGCGC